>Ga0065704_10070179_pt1 | contig 127802 bp, 64 predicted proteins | sample SwiRhicommuniRL2_FD_59091 | JGI IMG/M metagenome (GOLD analysis project Ga0065704, IMG submission 59091) | Switchgrass rhizosphere bacterial communities from Rose Lake, Michigan, USA - RL2 v2 (version 2) | ecosystem: Host-associated > Plants > Roots > Rhizosphere > Soil | place: East Lansing, MI | reverse complement strand
TGGTTACATAGTATTAACTATAATATCTTACGATTTTTTTGTATAAGCTTATGATGGACTTATACATATATTTTGATTATTATTATTACTTTCTTTTAAATTAGTTTTTAAAACTTTAATAAGAATAGAACAAAATCATGAGAAGCAACGATACAAGGAATCATCTAGGTATTATGAGAAGCCACTGGTTTGATTATATATCTTTGAGCTTTATCTTGCGCTTAGTGCACTAAGATGAATCGCGCAGCGCATCGTGATGAGCACTGGCCATTTAGAGTGGAGTTGATTAAAGACGTTCAATAATAATAGAGTGAGGTGAATTGAAAAGCGCAAAATGATGGAGACACTTTTGCAAGGGCTCTTCACCATTAAGAGAGAGAGGCCTCAGATTATTCATTTTCACTAGAATTATCAAAAATTGGAAAGCGATAAGAAATACCGTCATACTTGTATTGCTCTAGACTAAGATTATTTCTTGATTATGATTTCTTGACCATGAATTAATTGGTCTTGAAACAACGTGACCCTAACAAATTGGAGACTACTAACAAATTCGTCACATTTGCGACTTCCGACTATGCGACAAAATTTTACGACATGACAGATTTGAACAAAACGCGTCTCAACTTATTTGACTAAACCATCCATCTATCATGAGCTTGTCAGACTCTGATGCAGAAGAGGCATATTATAATGCAGATGATGGCAAGGACTTAGAAAACTTCATAGTCGACGACGGAGAACATGTTGCTCTCGGAAATAACGAAACCCGTGACAATAACGACGACGAAGAAGATTACTTAAATAATGATAGACTTTTGGAAATGACTACAGCGTTGAAACCAAATGAAACAAAAACACAACAACTCTTGAGAGCACATATTTCCATCTTGGTTTCTGTATTAGGTGGTGTGGATCATACATCACCTATCGTACCTGCTCCTTATAAATTGGGTCTGGACGCATTGGCGTGTTTAAAAGATATCAAAAGATGGATAAAATCTGTCGATGAAAAGAAGAATGAGTTCGAGGTTGCACTCGCCTGTGCAGACTCCGGATTAGTCACCAACGATTTGATTGTGATTCTCTGCCAATGGGAACAACGATGTAAAAACAAGGAAGTTATCAAAAATGCAAGAACCACAGAGAAAATCATGTTGGCATGTTTGGAACTTCTTGTGCTAATGACCTGGCCAGTCGAGTTGAACCCGGAACTGTCTGAAAACCAAAAATTGCTATATTCAAATGTAAAAAAGGCACAGATCACATACAAGAAAGCGATCCTTCAATATAATAATGGCCAAACACTCAAAGCTGTCATTCGTTTGATACTACCCACACTCGGGAAAAGCAAATTGGATCGTGAGCCTCGAGACAATGCTATTTTGAGATTGGTTCTCTTCTTCATAAGAAACATTCTCTTTATAGATCCAGCCACTTCCACCCTTTCCACAAAATCATCTTCCAAACAAATCATGATTCAAGACAACATGCCTTCAAACATAACATACGACGATATTTCAATCAACACAGTATTGACGGCCTTTGAAAAGAATAAAGTCTTTATGCTTTTACTCACAATCACTGGGACCATAGGAACAGAGTTTGATAAGCAGATATTCGGTCCGATCTGTCTAGAATGTATTCACTTGATTCTAAAAGGTGTGAAAGTGTCAGATATCTTGGCCTATACAAATATTAAACTATTACCAAACAACGATACTCAAGGGAATGCTGGTCAACCGCTCCAATCCATAAGTACTACTGCAGGAATGCAGCTACAAGATCTTTTGAATAAAGAAGCATCTAGAAAGAGGGCACAAACTCAGAATCTACAGAGTAGACATGGCCGGTTCGGTTCGCTCATATCTGTCAGAACAAACGAAACAGAATCGTTTGTAGTTTCGGGTCAAAATGCATTGTTAAATACCAACTCAACGATGGAGAGGCTTGATCGAACCAAGCAATGGAACGCTAGAAACAACTTCAAAAACGACTCTGACGATTACGTCAAGTCCAACACTCCTGTTTACATGACTTCTTCGGGAAGATTGATCTTGCTTGAGTTCGTTGAGCTGTTTTTGTTAGGCGGATGTTTTAACAACTTGATAGAGAGCATGAGTTCGATATTCTCGGGCTCAGGCGACCTCCACTTGGTGGACGAATACGAGAAAGCAACATTTTTCATGACCATCTCGTGGTTTTTCAACTACAAGCGAGAAAAAATAGCCTGGTACAACGTATTTCCTTCAAGAAAGGAATTGCACACCGAAAAGGAGGATAAGTTAGATTATGGTTCTGTCGGAGCTGCTCTTGGGGAAATCAATTTCATTTTGTTGGTTTCGTACTTTCGATCATCGTTTGAACAAAAAAGATGGAGCTCGTTGCATGCTGCCATGATTTGCTTTAGAGAACTTCTTTTGATCTCCAACTCTCTCTTTGGAAAAGCAAGTAATATTGACGTCGAAGACGAGGAAACTCAGTTCGAGATTGACCGAGAATTGGCCGAAGGAATCATCAGAAAGTTATTCTCTTTCGACCATTTCATTAATATGGTGGTGGTGATCCCACAAACTGCATCCAAGCATTCACAGGACTACCTAACAGTCTGCGTTTCGATTATACACATCCTTCTCAAGTCTTTTGAGACGTATGCAAACGAAGATTTAAAGTTATACGTGCAAACGAAGAGGAAGAATGCAAAAAAGAAAAAGCCAAGGGTCAATAACTTGGACAAATTCAACGAGGAGGCCTTGAGAGACGTCATAGATGCGTCTGACGAAGAAGGACAAGAGGAGAGAATCAGTGCCGTGAAGCGAGAGAGAAGATTAGATTTCAAAACTACTGAAATCAAATTCTTCCATCCTGCAATCGTCACTACATACATCGAATATTTCTCCCGTTACGAAGACTTGTCTCACGAGGAAATCAAACGGTGTTTGTCATACTTCCACAGACTTTTCGTTGTGAGGAAAGATTTCACCAGCTTGTTTCGCTTGGACTTCATGCATGTGATCCAGAAACTTCGGGGTTTTCTTCCTAGAGGCTCCAGCATCCGAAACCATGTCGAAGAGTTCATCTACTATTTCATGAAGAAATTCAAATTGGCTTTCGAACGGTACCCCAACCCAATTGAAATCTTGTTTCCCAGGTTCGAGGAGCCCGAATGCACGTTATTTTTGGCCACAGGAGAACTTTATACCAAACCTGAAACCAAAAAGTCTCTCCCAAGACTTGCGAAAGACTTGGAGTTTACGAGGGACAACTTGTCCATTGATGAACAAGTCAAGATTTTAGTTACTGCATTGCACTCGCAAGAGAAACAGTCAGTTTTAGACTTTTTGATTAATGAGTTGGATCGGATTATCCAGCAAAGGTTGGTCGACAACGAAGGTTCGGACACTTTGAAGCCCACCTCACAATTTCGTCGTTTGTTGATCAATAATGCTAACTTGAGATTCTTGCTTCGAATTGTTGGTTTTGAACTTCCTTATATTATGGACGAGCCTTGCACTTTACCTAGCTCTGTTTCCAATGAGAAGGCCACAGAATATTTGGACTTGATTAAAAAGTGGCACAGCCAGCAGCCCGTCACATTCGAGGACGGCAAGGATGCCTCGTTCTTCCTCAGAAGCTCTGACGTATATGTTGAAGGAACTGGCGACACCGAATATAATGAGTTTTATGACGATGAGAATGAAGCTATCGCATTCGAAACAGCACCAAATGCCAACGCTGATAGAACAAACTTCAGTGAGTTGGATCGGTTGGATGAACTCGAAAGAGCACTCTCTTCATCGGGCAGTACCCTCTCTTCCGGCTTGGAAAAAGGTAGGGCTAGAGTGAAGAATAAAAGACCCAAAGAGAATAAACAAAAGCAGCCAAAGCTTAGACCACCAACTACTCATCGTCGTTCTAAATATGTTCTGCTTTCAGACGATGAGCGGATGGTTAAATCAGCCCAGTATATCCACGATTCCGACGATGAATCTGATGATGACAAGGAAAGAGAGTTTTTTGAAAGAGAAGAGAGATTGAGACAACTCTTGGGAGATTCCGGTGGTATTGTCAATCCCGAACAATTGAAGGAGTTTAGAAAGGTGTGGTCGCGTCTTGAATTGAATAGGAAAAGCATCAAGTCCACAAAGGAGCCATCCTTATTCTTAGGAGATTCCGAAGACGAAAACGACGTAATTGAACCCTTTGTTGAAGTTTCTACTTCGAAATTGACAAAAGCAAACACTCCAGACTCAAACTCAGAATCGGAGAAATACGAGAATTTCTCAAGCCAAACTTCTGATTTGAATAATGAAACTCCAAACACCGAAGAGGATGCACCTCGTAAGCGAAAACAAATGATAGAAGATGAAGACGAGGCCGATACAGAAGAATCAGAGTCAGAAAATGTTGCAAGATCAGAGCCACCCCGTAAGAAAAGACTCATTTTGGGTGACGACGAGGAATAATGAAGAATCAGAAATTGGATCAGAGCCTCCACGTAAAAAAGACTCATTTTGACGAGAGATAACGCTATTTGAATATATATTGAATGCAAAATGACCATTTTTAACATACTGTCTAACCATCCACACAATGGTCGCCGTTTTTATTATTCACGCTTGTAGCAATTGTCATATATGAACTGATAAACATCACTGAAACACCAAACAAAATGCATGAGATGCTTGGAATAGCCTTGTAGAGAATAAACTGCCTCTTTTCATCAGGCTTTGCGTTTTTGTAGTCTACATTATCCCAAGTAAGCTTCAAATAACATAATGGAGGAATAATATACGCCATTAATGACGCGGAAGTAGCTCCGATTAGTTCCAAGATGATTCCAAGATTACAAGTAAACAACGACACAGACATTGACGTGAACACCAAGAAAGACGTTATGAAGAAATGTTGTTTGTTGGTCAACTCAAGATGTGCGGTGCTTCCGTCTTCTGAGCCTTCCTTACTAGCCACAACAATTTCTTTCAAAACGTCTCTCACCACGAAGATTTCCAAAGGAAAAGTAGTCAACATGTTGAGACCAAAGCAGAACCTAGCGACATTGATCCAATTGTCGTCACCTTTGAAATTGTTGAGGATATTGCCCTTTGTAGTATCACCGAATGTAAGAAAACCATTTATTCCCATTATAAGACAACACACGGTCGAGACCGAGACAACTATATGGGTTAATTTGGAGAACTTCTCAATAGAGGCATTCTTCATGGAGTTGTATATGAAGATAATATTATGATGGCACACCAAGGCAAAGGAAATGACGGAAATACCTTGAAACAAATTATGATTGACCAACCATTCAGAACCGGTCAACCCCGATTTCAAGCTTGGATCTATGAATGGAGATCTTGCGACCGTGAGAACGACGATTATCAACATTCCTAACAAGGCAAACCCCGAAGCCTTGGCCAACTTCGAAATATCCTTGTTCAACGACAAAGGATACGAAATACATGTGGTAAATATCACAATTATAGCATTTCTATGAAACAACCATCCGATTATAGAATCGGGCCCCGTGACAGATCTAGGAATAAATGCCTTCAATACATGAGGAATCGTATCGCCTATAATCACACAGAATGCCATACACCCACCGTACGCGAAGGAACTTATCGACACCAAAAGTAAGATCTTTCCATACTTTCCAAAACAGTAGTTAACTGTATCCTGGTACGATCTCGTTCGCGACATGTTGGCATTGATTACAATCAACCTCAACGTCCAGTCAATCAACCATGCCAATAGAAACATCACCACGATCCCTCCCACCAAGCCACTATTTCGAAATGCAAAAGGTTGTCCTATTATGCCTGCACCCAATATCGAGTTGGTCATATTCATAAACGCCATATTCAGGTTAGAATTGCCGCCTCCAGGGAAGCTAGACTGTTCTTCATAGTCAAGAGAGGGCGATTCGATTTCGAATTCTTCTTCTGGCACACCCTCAGAAACCTCAGAAGACCCCTGTACTTCGAAATCATCTTCAGGACCCACATCCGCTTGGGGAACCTGTTCATACTTATGTTTGTCTCCAGAAGTGGTAGACATTGCTGAGATAAGAGTGGCTCTGGATCTGTTATTGATTTTCAGGTAACTTAATTTGGGTGCGAATTAGAACAATTAGAGTGGGAGAAGGAGATTTAGCGAGGGAGTAGGTGTGGGGCGAGGGAGCAAATGGTGGAGCCCAGGAATGGTGACAATGAGCTGGTAGAGGGAGTCGGCTCTAATAGCTCTAATAGTGAGACTTTGGTAGGAATAACTTAAGGAAGATTATTTGGATCTCCACGATCATTGGGGAGTTTTTCAAATACACTGGGGAGAATTTCATACTCCTATAATATCACCATGTTGTGGAAGGATGACAAAGTACACTAAGAAGGACAGCCAAATATATTCTCAGCGTTCTCCCACTATATTCTTCCAATTGAAATGTATTGCGTTATTGATTTTATGGACCCTTCTTCCGTCTTCGTACTCTCATACTCAATACTATTACATAAGCCACATCAATTTCTTACATAACTCAGCTCATCTTAAAATCGCAAAACACTATTATAATACGAACTCTTCTCCACTTATCACACAACATGGCATATCAAAAGGATTCTAGAGGAGGTGGAAAAAGGTCATACATACCTAGTCGTGAAAACAAGAACAGAGAAATCAAAAAAGCCCTTACTCACAGAGCACGGTTGAGAAAGAGCTACTTCAAATTACTAGACAAGGAAGGGGAATCTGCACCAACCCAATGGGAGAATAGCGAACCAAGAGAAGATAGAGGAGAAGATAGAGGAGAAGACAGAAGAGATGACAGAAGAGAAGAAAGAGCAAGAGAAAACAGAAGAGAAGACAGACCACAGCCTAGAGAAAGCAAACCTTTAAACTATGTGGAAAGAGCAAAAATCGCAAAGGAAAGAAAGGAGCAAGCAAGAAAGTCCAAGTTGGAGGAAGTCCAAGAAAGACGTAGAACAATCGAGAGAAAGTCTAAAGAAAGAGAATTAAGAAAGGAAAGATTGACCAAAACAACCAAGAAAGGACAACCATTAATGGGTCCTAGAATCAATAATTTGTTGGACAAAATCAGAAAAGATCTTCCATAGATCGACTCCAACTCATCTCATGCATTTTACTTCACCTAAATCGTTTTATTTTGAGAATATATATGTTCTTATTTACATGGTTAGATTCACATGATCACTTCTTTGAAGTTGTATTAGATTACATCAGTAGATTCGAATAGATCAGTAGATTCGAGTGAAGCAGTAGATTATATAAAATTGATGTAAATTCATCAATTTTATTTGTAATCCTTTAATCCAATTGTTTCTGATTAACTGACTCCAAACTTACGTTTGATATTCCGTAACATCATCAAAGTATCAAAGAAATATAGAGTTCCTACTCTTTTTTGATACTGCCACCAAACATTCACGAATTGTAATGCTCCTTTGATGGAATATCTCTTATATTTGGATGAAATATTCTCTTTTGCTTCGTCGTAGACAACCTTTGCACAGTAATTAGCAAGAATTAAAAACGTTCTTTCTTGTCCAAGAGGATTATTCAAGTTTTCATCTAGATTTCTTGTAAGATCGTTGGTTTTCAAAATCAAAAGCACGATTCGGGGCATGGTGCTCAATATTTCCATCAAATCTTCAAGAACCCCACGCTCAGAATGTAATTGTTCTTGCATCGCCACGATCTCTTCACTAGTTCTAACTTTGGATATATCATAATTGAGCGCAGTTTCGGGAGATCTTCCGGTGATGGCAGAGGCAAAGATCTTGAACTTTTGTTCACCTTCAATTCCAGCAAATTTCGCAGCATATTCCTTCATTTTTGGAACATCATTGTCTAGCACTGATAACCAGAAATGGGAATAATCTCTCTTCATTTGTAAGGGAATATCTCTGTACAATCCATGATCATACAAGATGATTTCAAAGTTGTGTCCGTTGTTTGATTTGCTCTTTTCGACGCTACGAATAGCCAAATTTCCTCCATGAGGATCACAATGCAACCCCACTCCCGGAGTAAAGATCATATTGTTAAAGATATGAGATAAGCACGACGATACTTCCAACGTGCTTATATCGTTATCCTCTAAATACTTCAAGTTATCCAATCTTGCACCACCAACATATTCCATAACCAAAATCCGTTTCTGAGCAGACACAATTTCAGGGATTCTCAACGCCGTCACGTTCAAATAATCTTTAAAGTATTTGGCGGTTTTCTGTGCATTTTCAGCTTCGTTGGTAAAGTCCAATTCTACATAGATCGAATTTTGCATCTCTTCACTCAACCACGTCAAAGGATAGTCTGGAAAGATCTTGTACATTAACTCAAACACGGTTTTAGTCAAGTAGATATCAAGAGGCACAAACTCCTGCAACGAAGGATGTTGAACTTTGACGGCGACCTTTTCTCCACTCTCACGAAGAGTCGCTAAATGGACTTGAGCTAAGGATGCCACGCCCACTGGGTTTGGATCAAAGTCACTAAAAACTTCGCTTATTGAACATCCCAAGTCAGAAATGAACATCTCTTCGATTTCCTTCATCGATGACTGTGGACACCGGTCCTGTAACGGAAGCATAGTATCCGTCCATTCTGTAGGTAATAAATATGTCAACGCTGATATGTGTTGGCCCAACTTGATATATATCCCTCCGTTCGTCTCAAGAGCCTTTAGAGTGATTAACGCTGCTCGTTTGTGCGTTCTAGCCAACTCCTCAGACCGCTCTTCAGGTGTTGCAAAGTCGTTATACAAAACATCTTTGTACAACAGAAAACATCTGACGGTGGCTATAGTAACGACCCCAACTCTTTCAGATGTCTGTATGAAATGCTTGACGCTATCGTTGGTAGCATATAGAAGCGAACCTGTAAGCCCAACAGCTATCCCAACCTTGAAGAATCGAGACTTTGATGCCTTGGGCTTCACAGAAGCCGTAGTCATACCGCGTAAAAATCCATATCGTTGAGGTTTGGTGAGTCCCAGATGTATGCTCTTCAGAATAGGCGCTCCAAACCGTGATATTCTCGACATTTGACTGAGCTGAATCATTGTTCTGTCAGACTAAGTGGTGGAGAATGATTTGCATCGTTCCGAATAAGTTCGGAATTGTGCGCGTGAAACTGCAAAATGGCCGGAAATGAGACTAAGCTTCCGACCGGTACTCCATATTATTTGTCGTTCTATTCATTAATATTAAGATTTACAGTATTAGTTATAAGGTGAGAGATATGGCAGAAAGCTGAGCTGAGGGAAGGATCAGGAGAGCCATCACAGGTTAAAAACCGATTTTTAGTATAAAGAAGGCTGATCTTAAGCTGCTCTCTAGGCCGCTCTTTAGGCTGATTTTTATACAAACTGATAATCTGAAGTCCTCTAACTTATACCAAGTATCCGATCGTTCATTATAGTAGTAGTAGTAGTAGAGGAAGTATCTGTTCAATCGTTCATTCGCTACGCTCATTCACTCTCTCTCTCTCTCTATTGAAAATATTCTTCAATAGAATTATTATTGAACTCCGTTGAAAGGTCGAGCTGGTCAAAGAATATCTCGTTCTGTAAAAAGTCGAAGTCAAAGTCTCCAAACGCTTGTGCATCAAATCCTTCAAGAGCCGGAAAACCTTCAGGTTTGGGGAATTCCTCTTTTCTCTCAGGCTTCACCTGTAATTCAACCGGTTTGGAGGCTATTGGTGGATATGATTTTGGAGGCGAAAGGTTGGGGATTGTTGGTTTGGGTGAGTATCTCATTCTATTTGCATGTTCTCCCCTTATATTGCTTTCGGTTAAGCTGATGTTTTGGCGCAAGTTTCCGTTTATAAGAGACTTGTGGTCGAAAGGACACTTTCTCTTCTTGTCACCCAGGCCAGATCTGACTGAAACATCGGAGTCTAGACTTCCTTCTCGGGGACTTGGAGAAGATAAATCACCGTCCATTGGAGTTGTGATTAGTGAAATTGGACATTTGGATAAGCGACGTTCGTTCTCAAGTTGTTTGGTAGATCCGACTGTCATAGATCCGACTAGCATTGACCCTCCTTTATCCACTGGACATATTTTGGCGTTGGGCCCAACAGGACATACCTTGGTGTCAACCGGACAACCCTTGTTACTGTGAACAACGGGACAACCTTTCATATCTGACACTACAGGACACGATTTGATGCCTGTCAGATCGCCTCTGAACTCGGGAATATTTGAGTGGATTTTGGCGTAATTCGTGACATTCATTTTACCCGAGTTCTTTGCAAAAGTCAAGTAGAATTTCCAGAGTTTGTGGAGCTTTTTGGATTTGTCATTGTAGGAGTGTTGTTTTAATATATTCACTGTATCTTCTACTGCATCCACCATGTTGGTAGACACATATTCAGAAATAGTGAAATCTGACGGAGAGTCTCCAGATGAGGCTCTGCTTCGAATAATTTGATTCAGGAGTGCTTTTAAAGGCGATGTATTCTCAAAACTCTGTACTCTCATCAACAAACCAATCATATATTGGATGAACCGAGTCAATTGTTCGGTTATGGCCAGAAATATATATTGTGAACTTGGCAAATCTTTGGTATCGTAAAGACATTTGCGGAGATAGTTAGTATGGTCGTAATGTCTGGAGAATAATTCTGGTATTAGTGACTGAATTAAGCCCTCATCCTGTGACTCTTCTCCTTGAAGAAGTATCAAATATGTCATAAAGTATCTGACATAATCAAGAATGGATATGATCTCAAACTGTCTGATCTGGCCGAGGCTCTTTAACCTCGGATCTGAAATCCATGTATTACATTGTTTGATCATTCCTTCAAGAGTCGCCACAGTCAAGGCTGGTTTGCCGACTTTAACAATTCCATTATTGAGAGTGATGGTGACTTTGGAAATCAAGTAATGGGCACTCAAAGTTACCATCAAAGATTCGGTTTCAACGGAATCAAGACTGGTTATAAATTTTATGTGGTATTGAAGCTGGTTGGCTTCTTCAATTTTGGAAAACAAAGCCTTCAATAGAGAATCAAGCTGATCTGAAAGTTTCGTAATGGGTACGAAGTTGAAGAAGACCAAATTTGCTAAGCGGATCAAGTTACACCAAATACGACAAAAATGGACCTTCAACAACTGGTTATTGGTACAATCGTCTCCCTCGAGTTCGATGAGTTGCGGATCTTTCCATATTTCAAAACATTTTTCTTCGCTAAGTAAGATTTTGAGCAAGTCTTTGAATATATTTGTGAAGTCCTGTTTGACGGATGGATTCCGATTTTTCTTGTAGGTTTCAATCTCCCTATCGAGTAACGCTACACTGCATGCGATATAAGTGACCGAGGGGGTAGTTTCCAACGAGCCCAACGAGCCCAATAAGTACTCTTGAATCTCAGGGAATATATTGGTAGCCTTGTTACCAAGTCCCAAGTATAATGCTTCATTTGGGAAAACAGCTAGAAACGTTTCCATGAATTTGTCACGAGGAAAGAGTTTACAACGGTGTCTCAAAACATCCAAAGATTCCTCCAAAATAATGGCAAGAATACAGATATAGACACCCTTTACCTTAAGCTTTTCAAAGAGGTGAGAGTTTGAGAAGGCTTCAGTAGGACCATTGGTGAGATTCAAATACACCGTGTCACCATTTCTCTTCACAATGCTTTGTATATCGAGTAAGTAGAAACTTAAAAGTTTTGATTCGATATCGCTCGACGTAAAGTAGAAATCTATCAAGAATTGTAGCTGTTGATAATTCATCTTTACATTTCCACGTATCAACTTGAGTGTCGAGTCCCAGAGTAATTGAAGCTTCTTCAACATCTTGAGTCCCTTTGCAGAGTATTCATCATTTTCAACGTCATCATTAATTCCCGGCTTATAAGGACATCTTGAAACCGATCTCGGTGTAGATTGGGGCGAGTCCATGGTCAGACTAGGGGTGGGAAACTGATCGTCCGTCAAAAAGTTGAAGTCACATTCAACAACTGGACATTTTCCAGCATCGAATTTCGCAGGCGGACCCAATGAATATGTGAAGTCGATCTCGTTGACCTTGTATGATTTCTTAGGAACTTTTGAGAGCAAGTTCATTTTGTAGGTATGGTAAATTTTCTGCATGTTTGTAATCTTGAACCAAAGGGTAGTTAGTATGGGATCCAACTTGATGAGATTGATCCAACTATACGTGTCAAGATGTTTGATGGGCTTTCTGGCCACCAACGTATAATCATCCTTAACTATGAGCTTATCCGAGGGATACAATTTGGCTAGAATAGTGAGTTTAGTCGATGTTTCCTCGCGTGGCGAGATTTGCTGTAGACCGGACAATTGGAGTTGATGTAGAACGGCCAATTGTCGCTTAAGATCATCGATTTCTTTCCGCTGATTATGTATCACCTTATCATTTTGTACCTTTAACCGCTTAAACTCATCGATGGCTGGGGACTTATTGGACTTCGACACCAGTTGAACTTCGTCACTTTGTGCCCACGGTGGTTCTATAAATTCACACGAGCTGGCCACTCCATTTCTCAAACATCCCCCACACACCGGTTTGACTTTGTCACATCTGACTTTCCGTTTTTTGCAATTTAGACACGATAGAGGAACCCTATTACGTTTTGGAGGCATGATTAGGTGATAGATTAGCGAGTGAACAGACAGAGCCAAAGAATGAACTTATTCCTTGTTATGATAAACTTATTCCTTATTAGTATGATATTACCCTGGTTATTATAACCCTTTGTAGTAGTATGACTTTCCACTGATTGTGATTACTCAACCCTTATTAGAGATATGTGTGAATATTATTAGAGGCTACAGTCTTATTCCTCTTAGAGTCCTAGTAATGCTGTGTCTGATGTGATAAATCTCCTTGTTGGGTCGAGAATCGGTTCGATCTGGGTGTCTTCATATAAAGAAAGTTTTTGATACCATTTCCGGTTGGTGTAGAATTTGGAGCTTACCAAGTCCGATATGTGCGAGAATCACAAAAAAATCCGAAACTGCAAATAAACAATGCCGAGACGCCTAACCAGGTACGAGAGAGTGAAATGGATGTTTTTATAGGGCCAGCCGAGGCTAAATCGATACAGGAGCAGCGTCAATGAGGAACGTAGTGAGTTAGAGACGCTCTCAGCTTTTAGTGAACTACTTGTCACTAATTAGTGTAGGTAAGTAGCGTCGCGACATAGTGAAACTGAATAAGTTACAACTAGTAAGAAGTTGCAGCTAACAAGAGTTTCACTCACTAACTGTTAAGTAAAAAGTCTGTAGAAAACTGTTTCAGCTGTAAGTACGATTTTGTTAGGCTGCTAAGAAGTTCCTGATGATGAACAATCGTTCGATCTAGCTAAAACGAGGCACGATCATCAGAAGAAATGGAAAAAGTCCCCGAGAAATAGAATATTAAAATCAGAGTCGTAAATTGTTGTTAGTATTGGTAGCAATTATTAATGATGATAGTGATGCTAGACTGCTTCATATCTCGGTAGATCTCCCAAGGCTCTTTGTCTTCTAATCTAGTGTTTTGTCCTCTCATTCTCTAGTACTCTCCATTGATGAATTAAGGTCATAAACCATATCTGTTGGTAGCGTTTCTAGTACTGATTCTAAGGTCTAAAACTTCTCCATAGTATTGATCTGGTTATTACTATACCTTATTATATCTAGACCTTCGTTGGTGTATTGAGGTCTGATTCCTACGACATCTGACGACATCGCGACACGCGCTCCATCTGAAAATCTGACCAGCTATAATACACTCCTCCAACAACTACACCTCATCTCTTAGAAACTTGAATCATCGAGATGTCTGCTGGTATTCCTGTTAGATTACTAAATGAAGCTCAGGGCCATGTGATATCGTTGGAATTAACTACAGGCGACACATATCGTGGGAAGTTATTGGAAAACGAAGACAATATGAACTTATCTTTGTACGATGTCGTGATAACAAAGGGCAGAACAGGTGCTACTTCATATATGAATCAAGTGTTTGTGAGAGGCTCTATGATTAGATTCATCACTGTGCCTGATATCTTGAAAAATGCTCCTATGTTCTTCATGAAACCAGGAGATAAACCAAAACCTCCAGTGAGAGGGCCACCCCCAAAGAGAATGAAGCCTTGATAGCTTAGTATCATGACTACTAAGAAGTGAAACTCCCCAAGCCTTGAACTTAACGTCAGTTGAATAATTCCTCATCAAAATGACGATAATGCTCGCTTTATGTATATTAGAATCCGAAACAAAGCTTACAACTACGCTAAATACGCCTGCAACCATAGTTATTCCTCACCCAGGACATTGTCAATAAAATACTCCAGCTCTTTGTATTAAAGCACTAACTTGATTTCGACCTAAACTAAGCATTAGATCTGTATAATACTAACATTCATTATAATGTCTTAAATAATCTATTTGTTGTAAATTAGGTCATAGTGACCAATTCTTCGGCAGATGTTGGGTGTATGGCCACACAGTTATCAAAGTCCTTCTTTGTAGCACCCATCTTGATCGCAACTCCGAAACCTTGCAAGATTTCGGCACTGGCATCTCCAACAATATGGAGTCCAACAACTTTTTCTTCGGGTCCAGTAACAACGATCTTGTAGTAGGTAGGCGACTTGAAATCATCGCTGTCCATCATGGCATAGTACATGGCAGTGAACTTGGATGTGTAGACCTTGACATTGTCGTCACCATAAACTTTCTTGGCTTCTGAGGTGGATAATCCAATAGAACCAGCTTCTGGGTGGGAAAAGATAACAGATGGAACATTTTCATAGTCCAACTTGTCTTGTGCAAAGATTTCTTTACCAGAGAATAATCTGTTTGATAATCTTCTACCAGCAGCAATGGCCACAGGAGTCAATTCAACCTTACCAACAACATCACCAATGGAGAAAATCTTTGGGTTCGATGTCTGTTGGTATTCGTCAGCAATAACTTGGTCTTTGTCGTTGCTCTTGACACCAACCAAGTCCAAACCAATGTCCACCAAGGACTTTCTACCTACAGTCCAAACCAATTCGTCAACTTCAAGGACTTGGCCGTTACCCAAAAAGACCTTCTTCTTACCATCCTTAGTACCTTCAACCTTGGAAACACTTCCAGATTGTTTGATAACATTTACACCCAATTTGTCCGTGTAATGGTCGGTGATTGTGTTTTGAATAATTTCATCAAAAGATCTTAAAACGGTGTCACCTCTGATAACCAAGTGAGTCTCGGAACCGAAACTCTGGAAAATACCAGACAACTCGACCCCAATGTAACCGGCACCTACAACGGCCACAGACTTTGGTTGTTTCTCAAGTTCAAAGAATCCATCGGAAGTAATACCCAACTCAGCACCCTCAACCTTAGGAGGAACAATTGGAGCTCCACCAGTAGCAATTAAAACCTTATCACTTGAGAAAACAAACTTTTCATTCTTCGAGAAGGTCTTTCCTTCCTCCAAGAACGCGATTTCCTGATCTCCAGTCAATGTGACTTCTACATCAGCGTTGGCATTGACGAATTTAGCATAACCAAACAAATAGTCGACTTTTTCCTTGTTCAAGTTTCTTTCGTAAATTCCGTTTAAACGTTTGACATAGGCGTCTCTTTTGTCCTTGATTAAGCCCCAATTGAAGTCACCATACTTAACTTCGTCGTCTGTGGTGGATAATCCATAGGACTTCATTTGATGCTTCTTGTGGGCCATATCAGCAGCATACCACATCACCTTCTTAGGTACACAGCCAACGTTCACACAGGTCCCTCCCATCTTGTGGAATTTCGATTCAACCAATAACACCTTCTTTCCGTACGACGCAGCACGACGGGCACAGGCCACACCACCAGATCCACCGCCGATAACGAGGAAATCGTAGTTTTTAGAAATTGAAGTAACAGGAGCCATGTTGGAAGATAAGTGTCGGTTTATAGATTGTAAGCGAAGATTAGGTGATTTTATAGTGTGGGAAATCGACCTCTTAAGCATAGTGTAGGGGAAAACCGTTTACGCCATCCGGGGTTTGATGAATTTTTAAGTTAGAGTAATGTCGCAAATTCGCGACATATTAATAAGCCTCTTAATGTCTACTGTTTATAATCATTAATACATTAGTTCTATCTTAGGATATTTCGTTATCATTGCTGGTGGGATTGTAGTCGACTTCTTCTTTAATACATTTTCGAAGATATGAAAGTGACAAATGGTGCAATTCACCGTCATATAAGTTATCGACTTCGTCTTCTTCGTCATTATCTTCGTAGTGCGAGAGGATATCGCCGTCATAGTCAACAAAGTAGTTGTTGTATAGCTTGTCCAACTTATTCGCAACAAGGCTTTGAAACTTTTCGTAGTCAAAGTTGTCGGGGTCGCTTTCTTCGCTTCTTCTTCGTTTGCGTTTTATGTTGATCCCTAGATCGTAGTTTTGAGAACGACCAAAGTTATGCCTTGCTTCTTCCAACGCTAACATATATGCCTTGTCTTCTTCTTGAAGCGCTGCAATTTCCTCCTTGTCTTCGTAGAATGTTTTTTGGATATTGGATGAGTTGTCGAACGCAGAATATGAAGAGTTATTGGTGATATACTCGAGATTTAGATTATTACTGTATCCAAACATTCTATGCAATAGTTCCTTCTTTTGGGTGATTTGCACTTGTCTTCGTGTGGAAAATGCATGTGCCTGGGAGTATGCCCGCTCGTGAACAGACTGGGCCTTCTTCTTGAAGTTGAAGAGCTGATACTTTTCTTCTGATGCAAGATCGCCCAATTCACGCTGGGTTCGTTGGTATACATCCGAAACAATTCCAAACTCGCCCTTGGTATATCCAGGTATTGCAGTCACCGGATTATTGTAGGATATTAACTTGTGGTTATCATCTTCGTCAGAATCACTAGAATTGCCAAATATGACATTCTTGCTAATCTTCTCTGCAGACTCCCATGCCTTAATCTGTGTCTCCTTTATCGCCGGAGGAAGATGGTCGCCATGTTGAAGATCGATGCCATTAGGATAGTTGGTAAATATAGAATAGTCATAGCTATTCATATTAACGGGCTTATGGATTATGAAACTGGGGACTGATTTATTAGGATGATCAACATCTATCATATCATCCAGTTTAGCGTCCTCCTCGACATTGCTGTTATGAAATCCATTGATAAACCGCTTCAGCGATTGTTGCAAGTTCAAGAGTTTACTTTTGATGAGCCGCCCGTTGGACGATTTCTGGCTTTTATTGATCTTGGGGCCAGCCTGATTCTTCTGCTGATCTTGTTGCTGCTGCTGCTGCTTTTGTCTGAGCCTTCGTATGTTGTTACTTGGTGTGCTTACCATAGAAGAAGATGAACTCACCGTTCTTGTTGAATTGAAAGTGGTACTATCCACATTGTAGCTATTATCATTTTGAGAAGACGTCCGATTCTTGGGAAGAATGAATGTCGGCGGGTGAGATGGATTGTTACCCGAAGAATTCATCTATACCAACAGAGGTACTCAAGTCGTCTTGTTGTAGGTGAGATAAACACAAACAAAGGTAGACTTCTAAAATAGGAAATATTAAGGAAATCTAATGTGTACTAGTTACACTTCGAAGACTGCCTAGGGCTTCTGCCCTAGCGAAACTACAATTTCTGTATATAATTTATTGATATTCGCACACCAATTTCTTAACTATGGACGCCGCACATTCCTAAAGCAGACAACAGTGAAAAAAAATCTCAAATCTTTGTCCTAACAATTCTGGGAGAAAAACTATCATTGATAAAAATTTTTCAAACTTACTACTACTGGTTTTTCTATATCAACAAGTATAAGACAAGATGGCTACTGAATTAACCGTTCAATCTGAAAGAGCTTTCCAAAAGGTTCGTAAAGCATAGCTAACAGCTTCTACGCTGCTAGCGGAATATAGCAATGTCGGGATCTCGATTAACGACGTAAAGTTAACGACCATATTGATCAATGTGAGACTTTAGAGGAAACTAGTAATGGTCCAGTAATACTCAGTCACTCCTACAAACACGATAATCATTTCCCGGATTACTACATCCGTTTAACTGGGTCTCTGGCCCATCCATACGGTACAATATACTAACAATAACAGCAACCTCACATCTTTACCAACCCAAAGGCCAAGGCTAACAGAAAGACCAAGAGATGGTATAAGGAAGTCGGTTTAGGTTTCAAGACCCCAACCGCCGCTATTGAAGGTTCTTACATTGACAAGAAGTGTCCATTCGTCGGTGACATCTCTATCAGAGGTAAGATCTTGACTGGTACTGTTGTTTCCACCAAGATGCACAGAACCATCATCATCAGAAGAGAATACTTGCACTATGTTCCAAAATATAACAGATACGAAAAGAGACACAAGAACGTTGCCGCTCACGTCTCCCCAGCCTTCCGTGTCCAAGAAGGTGATGTTGTTATCGTCGGTCAATGTAGACCAATCTCCAAGACCGTTAGATTCAACGTCTTGAAGGTTTCCGTTGCTGCTTCCAAGTCCAAGCAATTCGCTAAATTTTAAGCACATTTGTAACACCATGTACAATGCACAATAAATATCTAAAATCACTCCAACAGTTTAGCGCTAGTTTGTAATGAATTGTTGATAATATACATATATTGTTTAACAGTATGGAATGTAATCAGATGATGGAGAACCTCGATAATCAGAGAAGAAATCAAATAAGTTTCAGACACAGGTCTGTGTAAATTAACAAGAGAATTAGTAAAGAATTATTAGTCTTAAAGAAGTACTAACCGAAATAGTAGTCTTAATCAACAAAGAACATATAGATAGTACTAGATAGCAAGGAAGAGTGTTATATAGCAGAAAAATGAACCCCAGGGCCAATTGTTGGGAAACTGGTTTCAATAGTTGAGTCTAGGTCTGTAAAATGGCCATTCGTCACTAAAACTGCAGACTCGACTTGCAAAATTTAAACTGACCAAATCTAGCGTAAATCGCCTTGGAATTAGACTGGCTGAACTAATTCATATGTAGAAATGTCTCGTGAACCTAGATCTCTAACTCTACACGAGTTCACCAAGCCTTTTACTTCTATTTTCAGATCTTGAATAATTCGTTTCAACTTTGGGTGCAAAATTTGAGAATTCCATTACTATATAAGCATTCTTGATCGATTATGATTAGAATATTCTGTGAGTAGTTACATTGATATAATGAAATTAATCGTTCTGGTTTTCTAGTTCGTTTGATCGTAATAAAATTCGATTGGCTCTGGGGGCCTGACGATGTTGAAGAGACAGAATTTTTGGGAAAGCAACTCAGGGCGTAATAGCTCAGGGTATAGATCATCCAGTAGAGACTTGGGTATACAACTCAGGGTATATAATTCGAGGGATACAACTCAGGGTATATAATTCGAGGGATACAACTCAGGGTATATAACTCGGGGTGTATAACAGGTTATAATAACTCAGGGTAAAATAACTCACGGTAAATTAACTCGCGGTAAATTAACTCACGGTAAATTAACTCAGGGTATAATATGTCAGAGTACAGCTCAGGGTTCAGAAATCAGGGTAAAGACTAAGGATAAAGACACAGAAATCCGAGTTCTTCATTCATCTCATAAGTACCTCTTTTAAGAACTTCGTTGCTAGGTTGTTGGCCGAAGAAAGTTTATATACAAGCCTCCATAATTTCAATAATCGATCATATTCAATCAAACCAATATCTTGAAATTTCAACTTTACACATCTTGGTTTCGTAAAATGTGTTAGAATTTCCATGTATTTTCCAATTCATAAATCCAGCAATCACTCGTCGATGGAGTTTCATTGAAGAGTCTCAAAGGTGTCCTGGGGATCCTAAAAGTATATTCTTGACTAGAATCTTGAAATGTCTTAAATATTCCGAAGAGTCATCATAATTGGCACTGATTATCTGAAATTAATTCACTCAAATATATTAGACGTTGGATGGGGCCTTGATCTTCTTGACCGCCAACTTCTTGTTGCCCCATGCATTCAATAATGCCAATAATTCATCTTTTCCGTGTAATTTGATGAAATCGTCAGCACCTCCTCTACTATCACTCAGAGCACCAACAAGCACATTGGGGACGGTGGCTCTGCCAGTAATTTCTTCTATGTATTTTTGAAGTTCTTTTCCATTTGCGTGTTTGTCAAGTTCCACGATGGTTGGTTCGGGAGTGATTTCGTAGTTGTCATGCAAAAGCGTCTTAATTCTCTTTGAGTATGGACAGAAAGACTTGGAGAAGATTGTCATTGGAGATAAAGACCTTATTTGAAGGAAAACAGCCGCTGCGTCGAAATCACTGCTTGGGACTTCTGATGATGCTGATGACGAAGTAGAGCTAGCAGGCTGGCCGAGTTGCATGATTTTGTTATTGATGGCGGCATCCTTTTTGTCGTCGACCTCAGAGTCTATCAATTTATTTGATGTCAATACCGACGACGCAGCCTGTTGGTTGTTTAGTTGGTAAGATCCGTCTTTGGTGACCTCGGAGTTTGAATCTGAAGAGCTTGCTCCATATAAAACGAACACAAGGAAGGTACCTAAGATCGCCAATCCAACGAGCCTTATTTGTCTAGTGCTGACCATCATTATTTGTGTGTTAGGAGGAGTTTTAGAAGCTTTAGAAGGTATTCAGAAGGATTTCTAGAATGTGTTCTAGATCGAGTATTTCTTTAATTAAGATTCTTACTGACGAGCTAGATTGTGATTTGGATTTCTTTAGAATGACAAAGATATCTTGAGATATATGTTGTTATATGTTGTTATATGCTAATACAATCGTATGATTTCCAACAACAAGCAACTCACCGCCTGGATGTGTTGATGTTGAGTCGATTTGTTTTGGAGCTGATCGTCGCGAAATCCGGGTAACCCCGATCGAGAACATGGAGCTAATCCCACATACAATATCTTATCCTCACCACCATTAACTCTCACGAGTACTAACTAGTTTGGGACGATGCAACGAACAGTTGAATATGCATGGCTAACGGTGTAAATATTGGCATTTTAAGCAGCAAAAGCCAAGAGAATATTATAGAGAATATTATAGAGAATATCACAGAGAATATTTACAGATTCTGAAAAATAGAACCCCTCCTACTAAGTTAGTACTGGTCTAGACATATTCTATGGAGGATTGGTGGATCTTCTACATTCCTTGATTTGGTAGAGTGACTAGTAGCCGATTATCTAATATAATCGTGTCCTGTATATAATAAGTGTATTATTGTCATGTATATAAGAATATACCGTTAGATTTGCCAAGAGACTCTTAAAATTCAAGATGAGATTGAAAATGGCCGGAGGCTTGTAATAAAATCGAAACCAGATCGCCTCTAAGAGAAGTCATTGATTTATCGTATTTTTTTACGCTGGACACAAGGAGCTCCCCGTGTTTGGTTGGGAGAGTAATATACGATTGAGCCGGCGAAAATTGCATTAGAATAAGCCGCGCTTCACTCGCTCAAGATAAGCTAACCCACCACCCACGTGGGACGTGCGCAAACCGTCAAACGTGGATGCTGCAAAATTGACTTTAAAAGAAATTTCGCGACCTGGCTCTACTACACGTGGGATGTCAAGAGTAAGTGAGCAGACGACTCCAGGGTTTAAGTCCAAGCATTTTTGTAGGAAATAGTATCTTAATAGACTGCCTAGAGGAATCGTAGAATCTCTTGGTACCGTTGTGTCAACTAATAACTTTTCTTAGTAGGGGCAGTGAAGGAATGGGTGCAAAATACGGGTTGGGTGCGAAAACTCGATACCAGAGTTGCCATGCTAACTTCCACATACGAGCGACAAACCGTATTCCAGGTAGGAGCTCATGTAGATGTAACGTAGACATGTGGGCCTCGACCGAATCGAGTTGGTGCAGATTTGCGATACTGGAATCTGGCAAGATTTCGAGCTTCTATTACAGAACCCCTCCACCCACACAACAGTTGGTTTGTCTTGTTACATTCCAGATACATACTAAACCACAGTACAGACCAGTTCGGCGTAAACCACCATTCCTGTCATACCTAGAAATCTATCGTCAAATTGTCACCTGCTTTGTGGGCTACTCTATAGATGAATTATGCCTTGCAATTTATTAATTTTTCTTTTTTTTTTTACTCGTGCTCCCATAAGGCAAATCCGAGAGTATAAATTGTAGGGGGATTCCTGCCAATTCACAGTCAAAGTCATCATCAAACATGTCTACCGATATTAATGAACAAGTTCCCCAAGTGGAAAACAACCATGGTGGTAAGACTGCTTTCAAAGATTATGTTTCTAAGTACGCTCACATCGAGGATCCTTTAGAAAGAAGAAGATTGGCCTTGGAAGACATTGATAACGCTGGGTTCGGATGGACTCAAATTAAGATGATTATGATTGCCGGTGTCGGTTTCATGACCGATTCTTACGATATCTTTGCCATTAACTTGGGTATTAACATGTTGTCTTATGTGTTCTGGCAAGGACATATTCCAGACTCCACCACTACTATTATTAAGGTTTCCACTTCTGTTGGTACCGTCATTGGACAATTGTCTTTCGGTACCTTTGCTGATATCGTTGGTAGAAAGAAGATTTACGGTTTGGAATTGATTATTATGATTGCTGCTACTATTATCCAATGTTCTCTTGGTGAATCCCCTGCTGTTAACTTTACCGCTATCTTCTGTACTATGAGAATCGTTATGGGTATTGGTATTGGTGGTGATTACCCATTATCTTCCATTATTTCCTCTGAATTCTCCACCACCAAGTGGAGAGGTGCCATTATGGGTGCTGTTTTCTCTAACCAAGGTTTGGGTCAATTAATGGCCGGTATTGTTGCCATGGTTTTAGTTGCCGCCTACAAGTCGGACTTGGAAAACGTTAACTCCGGTGCTGAATGTGGAGTTGCTTGTCGTCAAGCTTGTGATCAAATGTGGAGAATCCTTGTTGGTTTCGGTTGTGTTCCTGGTTGTATTGCTTTATACTACAGATTGACCATTGCCGAATCTCCAAGATACTCTCTTGATGTCAACGAACACGACGATGTCCAAAAGGTTGCTGATGCCGAAGCTGCCATCGATGTACATGCCCAAGAAATCGCTACTCCAAAGGCTTCTTTCAAGGATTTCATGCACCATTTCGGTCAATGGAAATACGGTAAGATTTTGATTGGTACGGCTGGTTCTTGGTTCTTGTTGGATGTTGCTTTCTACGGGTTAGGTTTAAACACAACTATTATCTTGCAAACTATCGGTTACGCTTCTTCAAAGAATGTCTACAAGAAGTTCTACAACTCCGCTGCCGGTAACTTGATTTTGATTTGTGCTGGTTCTTTACCTGGTTACTGGTTCTCCATTGCCACTATTGACACTATTGGTAGAAAGCCAATCCAATTGGGTGGTTTCATTATCTTGACTATCCTTTTCACTTCCATTGGTTTCGGTTACCACAAGTTAGGCCAACACGGTTTGTTAGCCTTGTACGTCTTGGCTCAATTCTTCCAAAACTTTGGTCCAAACACCACCACCTTTATTATTCCTGGTGAAGTTTTCCCAACCAGATACAGATCTACTGCCCATGGTATCTCTGCTGCCTGTGGTAAGGTTGGTGCCATCATTGCCCAAACCTGTATTGGTACTTTAGTCAACCATAACTGTCCAAAGAAGGATAACTGTTGGTTACCTCATGTTATGGAAATCTTTGCCTTGTTCATGTTGGTTGGTATCTTTACCACCTTATTGATCCCAGAAACGAAGAGACAAACCTTGGAACAAATCTGTGAAAAATACCATGACGAAGTTGACACTACCAAGCTTGTCAAGGAAAGATACGCCGTCCAAGAAGAATCTTTTGATTCCGAAAGTAAGCAATAGACTCATCACATTCTTTAGTTCCATATTTATCTCCCTTTAATATATTTATAATTTTGACTTTAGTAAAAGATTACGAGACGAAGAAAGGTCACCCAGTTTAGTTACTAGGGTTAATTTTGACCAATCTTGTAATATTCGTCTTCTTGACGAGCTCAACTGGTTTTAGTCAACTTTTCAGTCAACTAAGTTGACAGCCGTTTTCTCCATGATCCAATGAAGATCGAGTATTCCATGCGTTCTAGCGAACTTAGAGGGCTGATTTACTAGACATTGTTTGAAATACTATTTAGTGGGGATTCTATATTAAACATCCCATGTCTTGGTTGCAAAAGCCAACACCTAGGGCCTACTCTCTTACTCCCACGGCCCACACTTTTTCTCCCAGGGCCATACACTGTTAGTTGATTTTTGCCTTACACTTAGGCAATCCTATCATGAGTCCCTACTTCTACATACACCACGCCTTTCTGATTCAATTGTTACCACGATGGGCTCCAACGTGTCCGGATCCCCATTCCTCTTTAGGAAGTAGTGGAGCTCGTGCCGAAAATCTCTTCTTCCCACATGTTCCGTTATCTCTTATAAGAGATGTAGATTCTTTGCTGAGAGTGATTTCAGTTGCACTGAGACCATTTATTACCAGTCCCAGTTAGTGTGACTCTAGTTAGTGTGACTCTAATTAGTGTGACTCTAGATAGTGAGACCTCACCAGGTGTCTAAGCGCGTTGAAATCATAATTGAATTGTTCATTAAATACAGAACGCTGGAAAGTTTAACAAGAGACAAATTCAATAAGTCACTCCACTCAATTCACCAATATTCACTAATATTCACTAAATCTCATTAATATTCACTAATTCTCATTAATATTCACTTTTCATTGTTCAAAATCTTCTAATTTACCAACACTTCGCTATACTCAGATCATGAAATTATACTTTACCTCTCCAAAGTTCAAGAAACTTATCCCAGACTGGATCCTCACCATTGGGTTGGTGATATTTTTCTTCAATGTCACTGAAGTGGCCCGTCCGTTCATGCGTCAGTTCTCACTCGACGATGCTTCGATATCACATCCGTTCGCTACCAAGGAGCGTGTCACTGATAACGAACTCTACGTGTGGTCGGCAATAGTTCCCCTGGTGATAATAGTGATCTTGTCGGCATTAAACGCGTCGACCACGTTCGATAAATTACATTTGATAACGGTCTCTAGCGTTGGCCTCTGGTTCACGGTGAGTGTGACATGTGTTCTCACAGATATTCTCAAATGCTGGATCGGTAACCCTCGTCCTGACTTTTTGGCACGTTGTGGTGCTCGGGAGGGCACACCTACGAATGTTCTCGTGGATGTCTCTGTATGTACCGCACCATTGGGCGAGATGTACTTGCTGGACGGTATGAAACTGACTCCCTCGGGCCACTCTTCGTTGGCGTTTTCCGGCTTGGGCTACTTGACTCTCTGGCTCTTGGGCCAGTACAAGGTGTTGAATGTTAAGCAACGGAGCTCAATGTTGACGATATTGTTGTTGAGTTCGCCAATGCTTTTGGCTGTTTATATCGCCTTGAGTAGAACCCAGGATTACAGACATCACTTTTTCGATGTCCTGTTTGGTTCGGTGATCGGACTTATATTTGCATTCTTAGGATATAAAAAGTATTTCAGTTCTATCTTTGGAGAATCGTCGAATATCCCATTAGAATGAGACAATATTGAACTGAGCGGAGTATTGAATACTGAGCGGAGCGAAGTATTTAATAATAGTGGAGATTTAGTGATATAAGGGAGAATAATGTCCATACACTGGAATAGCATGTTATGAGAAGTGACCACGTCTTTCAATATTTATTTATGTATTTCTAGACTAGATCTAGAGACTTTTTAGAGGTACCTCAATTCCGTAGTTAGAGACTATGGCATACTTCATGAATGACTTCATCGATATATCCACAACACTGATCCACAATACGCTTCAAGTCACGTGATATTTGACTTTCAGATACACAGATAGAATATAGAATATAGATCCCGTATACATTCGACTTCATATATATTTATATATATACATATATAGAACTTATATATATCTACATATCATAGATATCTAGAAGTTGCATTCCTTTTTCTATTCGTGAAGTCCCATCTCGAGAATTAATGGCTGCGAAAAGTCACCAGGGCTTGAAATGATCTCTAGCTCAATAATATAAACCAAAAGAATTAGTGCTCACAAATTCTTCCTTTCATTTGCATAAAGGTTTAGTAGCCTCTAGTTCTAATTTGGTTACTTCCCTTCTATACATATCTACAATTCTTTAAGCTTGCATCTAGATATATTAACTACTCTAAATACTATAACCTTAATAGTCCGTTGAGGACACCCCAATTAATGCAATAAAAAACTCTATCCTTTATAATAACAAAACAACAAAAACAAAATGGAAAAGGTGAATAAAAATGGACGCTATCAGTGGCCTGACAGCTGTGAAAAAAAATCTTCATAAATATTAGTAGAGAATCAACGAGTTGAGCATTGATTCTTGTGGTCAAATAGAACTTTGGTTCTTTCGAGTCATTACATTAATCATTGAGTATTATATGATTTCATGGTTAAAACTTCAATTTCTTTGGTTGTTCCCATGTGTTATCTTGGTTGGTGAAGTGACCGTAAGAGGCGGTCTTCAAGTAGATAGGTCTAGCCAAGTCTAATTCCTTGACAATGACACCTGGTCTCAAGTCAAAGTTGTTCTTGATGATTTCAACCAATTGGTCAGAAGAGTATTTAGAAGTACCGTAAGTATCGACGTAAATAGACAATGGTTCGGCAACACCAATGGCGTAGGAGAATTGAACCAAGGCTCTTCTGGCAAGACCGGCGTTGACCAAGGATTTGGCAACCCATCTGGCAGCGTAAGCAGCAGATCTGTCAACCTTGGAGAAATCCTTACCAGAGAAGGCACCACCACCGTGGGCACCCCATCCACCGTAAGTGTCGACAATGATCTTTCTACCAGTTAAACCAGCATCACCTTGAGGACCTCCAATAACGAATCTACCGGATGGTTGGATGTGGTAAACAGTCTTGTCGTCCAATAAGTGAGCTGGGATAACCTTCTTAATAATGTGGCTCATGATTTCGGTTCTCAAGTCTGCGGTGGAGATTTCTTCAGCGTGTTGAGTAGAGATGACAACGGTGTCAACTCTGATAGGGATGACGGCACCGCCATCTTTCTTGTATTCAACAGTAACTTGAGTCTTGGTGTCAGGTCTCAACCATGGTAAAGCACCGGATCTTCTAGCAGAAGCTAATTCGGCGTTCAACTTGTGAGCCAACAAAAGAGTCAAAGGCAACTTTTCGTCGGTTTCGTCAGTGGCGTAACCAAACATGATACCTTGGTCACCGGCTCCCAATTCTTCCAAGGCCTTTTCGTAATGTAAACCTTGTGCAATATCTGGAGATTGTTGTTCAATGGCAACCAAGACGTTACAGGTCTTGTAGTCAAACCCTTTTTCAGAGTCATCGTAACCAATGTGCTTGATGGTGTCTCTGACAATCTTTTGGTAGTCTAAGTTAGCCTTGGTGGTGATTTCACCAAAGACCATGATTAAACCGGTCTTAGCAGCGGTTTCACAACCAACCTTGGATAATGGATCAACGGCCAAACAAGCATCCAAAATGGCATCAGAAACTTGATCACAGATCTTGTCAGGGTGACCTTCACCGACGGATTCAGAAGTAAAAAGGAATGTTTCAGACATATTAAGTTATAGAAAGAATAAATTCTAATCGGACAAGTTTGGAAATGCAAGAATTTTCGTTCTTTATATATTTGAAAATTTTCGCTCTCGAGAATTCCATATACGATAAAAATTTATCAACACTGTGGCGGCAGGGTTTTTGTGCCCACGATGGGATGAATTTGTAAGTGCACGTGAAGAAATGTCAAAACTATGAAGACTAAATAAAAGGCCCAATATCCGATGAAATTGAATTTAGAACACTACGGATCATGGGGAACTGGTGGTGAGGTTGCAACTGCTACCATCATATATACCAGAACTCTTTCATACCTATGGGGCCCTCTACTACCACCTTGTTCCTTTTTAAAGAATGTCGTATAGCGAAGTCGTGCGGGGCATAATTGTTTCCAACAATTACAACTGTTGACTCCTATTTCCAGGAGCGTGGTATAGTAACTACAAATGAGAGATGTTGGTGACCTGATCATACTAGCCATATTGGAGACGTCATCGGAGACGTTCTGTCAATGTAACTTCCTATACGACCTTTCTCTCTGAATCGTGAGTCGTGAGTCAACTAAAGCGTGCAGGACCGACAAACGCCAATCGGATCGGCTCCGATACGAGCAAACTTAGAAGTAACGTAATCGTCAACTTAGCGAGGTTGGGTCGTAGAGATGTGAGCTGTTGCTAGCTAACAGTGGCCATGAGAGGTCTATTCGATCGTGGTGGCTGTTATATTTGCAGCCTACGTAACTTCCGCTAAGCCAATTTTGCATGTGAAAATTCACATGCCAACATAATTCAAATTTACGAGTCAATACTAATCTCAAAATTTGTAGCAATTCTTTAATTGAGTTAAAAATTGACATTTTCATCTCTGTCTCGGCCATTATCGGAGAGGTCTTTTGGAAATGAATCTTATCCGAATATGGTCGTGTGGTGTCTAAAGTGGAAAATGTCAATCTTCGAGAGATTTGAGTTGGTGCCTGTGTAATGGAAGCGAATATAGTTAGTAGTGAGTAGTAAATAATCTGTAGTCATTGGATCGAGTAAAATTTTGTTAACAAGCACAGGTGTCGTTTTGTCAAGTAGTCTCTTTCATTCTTTCATCAAGTGTCATTTTGTTTAGTGGTTTCTTTCATACTTTCATCATTCGCTCCACCTTCTCTACAACTTCTCAGAAATGTGACTTGAAGAATCCATACTCCCAGTATAATATAACTATCATAGTGAGTTTGAGTATTTCATCTACTGTTGAATATGCTTTCTATGTAGGCTTCACTAATTTTGCGTGTTTTGCTCAAAACATAAATATAGAGTCTGACGCGTCACCTAGAACGCGCAGATTTTAACGAATTCACTAAACGCTGTAAATCGATACAACTCCTTCTTCATCAACCATGGACTTGCTTGATAGTATAGAGGATGTATCTGCAAAGAAATTTGACAATTATGTCATTACTAAAGAATTGAACGAAAGTGAAAGTGAAGAAAATAGCGGAAACGATAGAAGTGAAGACGAAGAAAATATTGACTACGACGCCATCTCCAAAGGAATAACGTCGCTCGCGTCACTTGGATCTCTCGGTGGGACATCCATCTTGTCAAAGATTAAGCAGAGATTGACAGGAAAACCAGAAGAATTGGAAACCGCTTCCTTGGGAACTTCAATTCTTTCAAAACTTCCTCAGTTGGATATAGACGAATCTGAATTTCAAGATACCCAGCCAATAAATCAAGAAAAAGATACTCAAAGGTTGAGTAGACCAGACCATCAGACTACAAACGAAAATGATCACAGCATTAATGAACCATGTTTCGTGCCCCTGCAATGGTCTAACATTGATAACACAGCGATAGAAACTCAACCTAAGAATACACAACCAGAATTACAAACAATGATTAATTCTTCAATAGGTACTCAGATGTTCAACTTAATAGGTACTCAACTGATAGGTACTCAACTAATGGATACACAAATGATAGATAATGAGACCCAGCTTATTGCCCAACCAGATGGAAACTCGGCACCGTCTGTGGGCGTAGAGTCTCTCTTCCTTCCAGAAAATGAAGACGACCACATACCCATGACACACGAAGATCGTGAGGCAAAAATTACAAGGCTTGCAGAAGAAAAGAGAAAACACCGTCTTCTTCGAGAACAGGAATTAGAAGCAGACATCACGCATACTACTTTAACCGACGAAGAAAATGACTTAAACGAGGCCAATGACTCTGTCGTTTATAGCGCAATTAATAGAGATAATGTTTCTCGAAAGGAAATTGAGGAAACGGAAAAGTTTTTGAATATTCAGAGAAGAAATATCAATATCAGGCCCGAGTTTGAGCGCAAAGTTGTCTTTACTACCAAGAAATTATTATCAGCTTTCAATGATAGCGATGAGGAAGTCGAAGAGAACAAACCTACTCAACCCAATTCCTCGCTCGGTCTTCACACGTTGGCTTCGAGCCCAACAACCTCACCAGTAAAGACAGATACTAAAAATAATGATCTTGAAGTCTTATTGACCCAACCTACAAATTCTGCATTCACATCAACAACTCAGTCACGAAACCCCATCAATGCATATGCCCAAAACCTCAGGAGACAACTTTTATCGTCCCCCACAAGAACTGAGGACGAAATGGAAACGAAACCAACCCAAAGAATGATCAACTTAGACGACTCAGATTCAGAGTTTGAAATTGTTCCCAATGGATCATCTCCTTTGCGTTCCCGTACTGCCCTGGTTCCTAGCAAAAAAATTACTAATGAAGCACAAGAGCTCGCTACAGTTCCTGAGCTTTCAAAAGATCAGAAATTTATGATTAAACAAAGATTTTCTAGAAAGAAATGGTCAATCAGAGGAAATAATGCACCAATTCAAGTCAATACAAACTCTGGAGATCCCAAGGCTCTATTTTCCGACTTACGTCGCGCAAACATTGACCAGTTGAGGGCACAAGTTCTTACAAACCCCGAACACGAAATCCTTGAGGAAAGAGAGAAGGATGAAGAGGTTATGGGTTCTTTGTTGGAACGTGAAATGGAAAGAGTTCGTAATATCAGAAAGAAGGAAAAGTTACGTGAACGTGCAAAGGAAGCGTTGTTGAATAAGAACTTCCAACCTGATAAAGCAGAGAATTCTCTGGAGGCTGAATTTGAAGAAGAACAGGTTCCTGATAGTGAATCTGGCTCTGATGTTCCTGATTCTGAGGACAATTCCCTGGAGGATGATGTTGATAACGAAGAAGAACTAGACGAAGAACAAGACGAAGATTCTGTCAATATCAACACCAAGTCTAGAAGAACCAACAAATTGGTTATTTCTGAAGATGAGGAAGATATGGAGATCCCAAAACAAACCAATGAACCAGTCAAGTCATCGATTCCAGACCATATTCTCAACCGCCACGATGACAGTTATATGTTTGGAAGCTCACATGAATACGAGAACTTGGAAAACAATGACGATTTGGTCACAACTATCTCTACCCAAAAGGTGAAGGAGGTATTCGGAAGCGGAGCGTCCTTGACTCAGAATTTTGAACAAGGAACTCAAATCATCAACACTAATGGTTTCGATGACTTAAGGCAAGATGATTCTGTTATCTACCAACCACAAGACACCTCTGTACGTGAAGATGGGAACATTGGTAATGATAGTTATGAATTGTTTCAAAACTTGAAGCCAAGATCAGCGTTCCATCTCTCTCAAATTTCACAGGACACCCAGGACACCCAGAAAATCGTCGAGTCCACTGGAATCCCTGTATTCAATGACTTGAGTGAACCCAGTACTCAGGTTTCGCAGACTCAGGTAGATATTCCAAGTACACAAAAAGTCCTCCATACGCAAACTGACGAAACCCAAAAAATCAACCAAGATCTTTACGACGACGAAGATGTAACTCCTGCAAATTTCAGACAGGCCCGAGAAACATTGCATAAGAATAATCGTCTCTTAGAAAACATAGATGAAGATTTGTTTGACGAAGAAGAGGAGGAAGACCCTGCTATTCTACAACAACGAATCAAGATGTACGAAGATAAAATCAGAAAGAATGAGTTGCGTGCACGCAAGAGAAGGAAGGAATCGGAAAAACACGGTGTCAAAGATATTCTTGATGGAGAAGCTCAGGAATCTGAAGATGAATGGCATGGTTTGGGGGGAGAAGATGGTGAATTATCCGACCAGGCCAACTCTGAAGACGAACGAATGATTGATAACACTTTGAATCTTGACTTGAAAAACGATGAGATAAGAAAGAAGTTCATGGAGGATTATCAAATCACGGACCAGAAGGAATTGGAGAAATTGTTGGATGACATTAAGAACCACAGACTCACAAAGAAAGTTGGAGGAAGTGGTTTAGATATCGAACTCAGTGATGAGGAAGATGAGTTATTGGCGGCGTACAGGAGACAAAAGTACATTGAACAACAAGAACGGTTGCAGAAGAACAAGAAGATGCAACTGTTGGCCAAGAACGAAAAGGTCAAGGCCTTTTTTGCATGCCTTCAAGAAACTCCTAGCATAATCAAGATTGACGACGATGAAGAGGAAGAAGAGACCAAACCATTAGAGAAGAGCGATACTGAAAAGGACGATAATGAAGACGACGACCTTGAAAAAGAGGCTCCAGTCAAGAAAACCCTCAAGCTTGAGGCATCCTTTGTCCAACGACAGTTATCATTTTTGACTCGTGGAGATGATGAATATGAAAAACGACAACAAATCTCTGCGATCCAACATGGATTCGCTTCTTCGGACGATGAGATGGATCTACAAACCTTGAAGTCGAGAAGTTTGAGCAATTTAACTAGCAAAAGAACAGAAAGTCCGTCGGTGTCAGAGTCAGAAACAAGAAAAAGATCCTTGACTGGGGTTGAAACTGATGCTGACGAAGACGACGAGTTCATGCCAGTGTTCAAGAAACCTTCCTACATCAAATCGATCAGATCTTTCCATGAACAACAGAGTATTGAGATCAAGGACGGTAAGCAGTTTACAGGTGTCAAGATCAGCAGAGAGTATAAAGTTGCAGCTGGTTCAAAGGCAGCAATCAACTTCTCATCAGGAAAGAATCTAAAGAAACAATTCCGGGGGTTGAAGGTAAAGAAAATCGTAAAAAGTATCACCAAAGAACAAAAACAGCCACAAAAGTTGTTCTCCAGTGGAGATTTCGAATAGTTTGTTAGCGACTGTTAGTGGGGCTAATAATTAATCTCTGAATTTGTTAGCTACTGTTCGTGGGACTAATTTCCTGAATTTGTACATTATAATATTTAGTTAATATAAGAATTTTCATAAGCCCGGTAAGGCACAATAGATGGTGGCATGATCCTGAGTTTATCAACCAGAATATGGAGCCACCATGATTATAGGATGCTGCTCGATAGTGCATCGCGGAGAGAATTCCTGCTGATGGAAGTCATGACGGGTCGTTTGAATGCAGAACGTTCGCCATGGTTGATGATCTTTGTATTGTTGGGGCCGATTGTTAGTTGTGAGCTAGAACCATCGTTACGAGGGATCCTTATGGGTAGTCTCTTGGTGTGTATCTCGTTTTTGATTGTTATGGGTCGCACTTCGTTTGAAATTGGATGTAATTTCAACTCCAATTCTCGCTTCTTCTTCTCGGGATACGACAACTTCTTAGGTTTGTGAGTGACTGTCGTTGTATTGACCAAGTTCTTGAAAGTATCGGTTAAGGAGTTACTGATATGGTCCATGCTATTTCGTCTTTCTTGAGATGGTATGGATTTTGGTTTTGACGGTGAGTTCATGGCGAAATTGAAGATGGAGAAGTTGTTGAATTTGTTAGGAGATTCTGGAGGCAACATCACAGGGGGTGAGGGCTTTGAGGTGTGGTCGTTTCTGAGCATGACTTCACTGAGGAACTTTTTGGGATCCTGGGTCTCGGCAAAGCTTACTGATTTCTTAGATTTGGTAGAGTGGTCGTTGTCATAAAAGACCGTTGCCACAGAAACCTTGGAAGACCCCAACATCATGCTTTCAGCGGGATTGTGAAACTTGTAAGGTTTGGTCGTTCGCAATACTTCTATTTCCGATTGGAATATACTCTCGTGGGATGATGCCTTTGTAATGGTGTCGGGGAATGCGTTTCTGAGATCAATTCTAGACTGTCTTAGATATTTGTCGAAATTATCGAATTCTTCTTGTACGTCCAGAGTAGGTGTTTGTTTCGCTGGAGAATAATACGAGAGGTCGGAACATATTGAGATGTTGTCAAACTCGTCGTTGTGGTCTATATTTAATGATGCAGTTGGAGGAGACTTGGAGAAAAAGGTGTCACCAGATTGAGGATGGATTTCAAAGGATCTATGGATGTTATGATAACTGATGAAACTCTTGAGTCTGTTCATTCTTAGTTTATCGGGATCTGATATTTCAAAGTCTCCCAAAATGTTGTTATTATCGACTAAATGGCCCTCGGGAAGTGAGTTGGAGCGTAATCTCTTGTATATCGCCGTCTCATTCAATGGAGAAGATGCTAAGGAGTTCAACTCATCGGGTTGGAAACTAATGTCATTATCTATAGGGTCTTCGTTATGCATGATGTTGGATGAGATGTTTGTATGGTCGCTGATAGATGGTATTATGTTTCTGTAAGCCGGAGTCTCACTAGAGGGTATTATGTTTCTGTAAGCTGAAGCCTCGCCAAAAGTGGATAAATCCGGTGTTAACTGATCTGCATCTGTGAAATTTCCAAGTGTGAAACGTTCTGTGAAATCTTGTGGTGTGAAACGTTCATCTGTGAAATCTTGTGGTTCTAACAGATCTTGAGGTGTGAACAGATCAATAGTGGCCAATTGGGGGCTTGCGCAGGATTCGTCATCTAATCCTGACAGGAACTGTGATTCTTCGTATGCAATGGGGTTAATATTATAAATTCCAGATAATCTATATCTCGATTTCTTCTTGTAAACCTTTCTAGAGTTACATCTGATGGGTTTCAATTTCAAGTTGGACAACGAAACCTTGTTATGCATTTGGGGGACGGTCGGTGGAGTGTCAGGATGAAATGTAGTTGGTGTGATATTGTCCAGAGGAGAGTCGTAAGCGGTATCCATATGAGTAGGCGTTTCATATACGGTATCCATATGAGAAGGCACTTCATAAGACTTATGAATAGATTCGTCACGTTCATTGTGATGAATAGAATTTTCATTCTGATGAATTGAATCTTCATTCTGAGGATGATTCACATAAGGAACACGACTGTAGTAATCATTACGTTCAAGCATCTTTACAAGGTGGTGGAACTCGTTTGTAAGAGTCTCAAATGACGTCTGGCTGGTGATGATATCGTTTACATGAAGATTAGACTCCAAGTAGAAGGATTTTTCGTACAAGTTGGAGAACTGATTCATATTGTTGGAGTTGTCTGAGAGTAAATCGCCGATATCTTCGATGCTAGAGTCCAACGAAGAGATCTCTTCGTTCATAGACACCAAGTGGTTGATGAGTCGGTTTGAGTCTTCGACTGTGCTTAGAATATCATTTGATCTGGCTTCTAACTTGTCAACTATACTGAGGATCAGATCTAGTCTAGACATGGTATATTGTGGATATGATTTAAAGAGAATTCTTGTGGCTACGACTTCCCAACAATCCTGGGCTCGTTTTCCACTTGTGTGAGTTGGCTATCCTCGGTTGATATTTAAATTACTTGAACCTTATCCCTGAATGTCTAATAAAACTTTTTGATGGGGGATGTTTATTCTCGGGTTATATGCAGGAACGTCAACAAAGACCCAAAAGAACTATTTACGAGACTCTCGACTAACCCAAATAGGAAGGAATGTAACCTATTGCATTCAAAACCTATTAGATATTAATTAAGTTGATAGGTTGTCAAGTAGTGTGATATATAACTGGAACGGGATTAAGAATTTGAAACACAGAGAAATTTAGTTCTAGTAGTTCTAGTTCTAGTAGTCGTGCATCGAATTGAAAAATTTGTTAGTGCTGATAGATTTTGTTAGTACTGAAGATTTTGTTAGTACTGAAGATTTTGATAGCACTGAAGATTTTGATAGCACTGAAAAGTTTTGATAGCACTGAAAAGATCTTGATAGTGCTGAAAATATTTTGTTAATACTGAAAAGATATTTCATAGCTAGCTAGCAATTTTAATGGAAATTACAAATTAAACAATTTTAAGGCCCATTAATCCTGAAATTATTCACATTATTCTACGAATATTTAATTAAGACATGATATTTTTCAAACTAGCTGTATACTCTAATCAGTTACTAATCGATTACTCTTCGCTCAGTTTACTCTTTTTCGATTTCTTAGAAGGCTTGTCGTCATCATCGTGAGATCTTTTCTTTTCCTTCTTTTCCTTCTTCTCCTTCTTCTCCTTCTTTTCCTTCTTTAATAACTTATTCTCATAATCAACTTCCTCAGGAGCTTCAAAATCCTTTTCTCTTTCTTGCTTTCTGACCTCAGTGACTTCTTCTTGCTTCTCACGTTTGTCTTGAAGCTTCTTCTTTTCCTTTTCTCTCTTTGCCAAAAAGTATTCACCACTCTCGATTTGTAAATCAACCTTTCTAGGAGTTTGTGCAGGTGGGAATGGAGTGTACACCTTCTTTTCTCTCTTAGGAGCCTTCTTACGGGCAATGTTTCTCTTCTTGAAACTAGGCAAGAATCTGGACCAATCTTCTTCTGCAAGTTCGGGATTCTTTGCCAACTCTTGTTTGATCATTAATTCTTTAATATAATATATAGGATGCACGTTTCTCATACAGTCTTCAACGACTCTTCTTACTTCCTTCAATCCTTTGAATGGTCCCATGGAACTGACGGTGTTACCTTGTACCAAAATGTAGCACTTGGTCAACAATTCCAAAGCCTTCAAAGTGTTCCCGTTGGGACCCACCAATCTTTGTCTTCTCTTGATAAAACGGTCTTTGTTGGTGACAAAGTTTCCGATCTTAATAACGTCACATGCAATATCATCTTGCAAGATCTTGACTGCTTGTGGGAATGGAACTGATCTTGCCAACAACTTGATCAAATCTCTGGCTTTGATGATCATCGCGGGATCAAATGTCTTGGTAGTGGTCTTGACACTCATCGAACCCTCGACCAAGTCCAACTCACACTTTATGAAATGTTTATCCAAAGACCTTGTTACATCTGCCCATATTGTTCGTAAGTATTGTTCTCTGTACTTTGGAAATAACGTCATGAATGACGATTCTTCAGTGAAATGTTGTCCGGACGCATTGTGTTCGGGTTTGAATTCTTCTAATTCCCACTTGTCTATATCTGGAGTATCCCAGGGTTTATCACGATTATGTGTCGATACCATCTTGTTGTCTTGGTGTTAAATTTATGAGATGGAGCAGAGATGAATTTTTTCTTATGGTGAGATTATATGCAGGTGGCGATATCAACTATGAGATGAGATTAGTGAAGCAAACAGTAAGACGACCAACAATACGTGCAAATATGAGCAAGACTAATGAGAATAATATGAACAGGATTAATATAAAAAAGACTAATATAAACAAGACTAACATAAGTAAAATAAATAAAACATCCAAACCAAAATCCAAGAAAGGTAAGATCACCAAATCACAATCGAAATCGACCAAAAATAAGATCTTCAAGTTGAACTCAAGTGTGGACGAAATAAATGAAATCAAACAGTTATTGGGATCCAGTGTTGACAAGAAGGCGATGAATGTGTTGGATACAAAGAGTTTGAAGGAAGATTTGAAAAAGGACGAAGAAACGAAGTTGAACAAGCGTGAGCTTAATAATGATTTAACTGCACAATTAGATATGTTAATGGGTATGGGATTATGATTGGGTGTGATAGTATAGCGAGAGTATTACAGAGAACTAATCTGAACTGGCTAATCAGAAAACTAACCAAATACAACTGACTAATTCGAAGCTGATCCCGAAACGTATTAGAAACTGATTAAAAACTGTGAGCCTATGCTCAAGTGTCACGGTGAACCAATCACAAACTTTGTCACTTGTAGCTACGTGGGAATATTATTACATGTGATTTATGAAGCTGGGCTTTAGATGAGTCCATAGAAGCGAAAACTATTCAACACTACGAACACCATGAATTAGTACTGAGATATCTCACTCGGATTCACTGAGATTTACTGAGATTTACTGAGATTTACTGAGATTTACTTACATATCCGCCAAGAGTCATCAGTCTTTAATACAACATGCTGTCCCATGGATATGATGACTCGAATGCATCTGGTGTATGATTAAAATAGTTTGAACGAGTAATTAGGATATATATAGAAATTACAAATACTATGATCATAAAAATGTCTGAAAAATCGCAATAATTTGTGAAGTAGTAGATTGAGATTTTAACCAAGAACTAAATACATCTCAAGCGGAGTGAGATGGTGTGGCTGCCTGTATGTATTATGAGAGATTATCTGACTCGCTGTATGATATGACTTTAAATGTCGTTTTTATGGAACTGCTGTAATGAAATCTAGGAAGTGTAGGGGTTATTTAGTTAATAATATGTCAGACAAATTTTAGATTATTTTTGTCAAATTTTGCAACATTTTCAAACAATGACTGCAAAAAAATAACACTGTCAGATGAAGTGATTAAAGATCTGAATATTCGAGAGATTCTATTAAAACTGGATTAGATTATGGATATGGAAATATACCTAGAAAGATATCGAAGTTGAGTAATTTTAATACGAATATTGCAATTAACTAGAACAAACTAACTAGAATAAATCAACTAGCACTATACAATTAACTAGGATACTAAACTTGACTAGTAAATATCGGACTCCATTTACATAAACGGACCACTTTTACAAAAACATGCAATACAGTTGTGTTGTACTTATCCAAACATTACTCTACATTCACTTTCTACTAAACATTCTCTTTATACACATTGTGAGGCTAACAATGTTGCGGTCCTGATGTTTCTCGAGAAGGTATTTTCATACAATTGGTACGAATGCAGAGGGTTAGAAATAATAGGCTCAATAGTATCTGTCAGACAGACAGAAAACTATAAGGGCCCGTCGTGAAGACCCAAAAATTCCTGGGTGTCTGACAATACAAATTTATATATAATCCAGTAGTTAAATTCCTCGATGCGGCAGTAAATCATAACCCTAGAGAACGAATCTTAGGCACACTATTTACAAAAGGTGCCACATCGTCCTATTTTGCCTAGAACCAGCTGGCGATGAATCAGTTAGGTGCCCTCGAGATTACATAATTTTGCATATCACCGTTTTACAACCCAAACAAGAATAATTAGTTAGAATTAGGATATGAATAATTCATCACGTCTGGATTAGGTTCCATGATGAGTCGTCAGTCAAGTGGACGCGTCTGTATAAGATAATACTGACTATGAACGCAGAGAACCTTGGATATAACCCATCAAGTTAGCATACTAACAGTTACAAGCATCTCAGAAATGGACAATTAAAGTAAGCGGATTTATCAGATAAATTATCAAGCCAAAGTATATCTTAATAACCAGCTAAGGCCCTGTTTCTTCGTATCTGAAGATTCAATCGTTATCCCTCCAGCTAGTGAGTATTGGGGCTCACTCAATCTCAATTCGTAAGGGGTCAACGCGTGGACGCGTTTGTTTAGAACGAAAATTTTGTCGCCGCAACAAGGAAAATTTCATTTGTTTATACAAATAACAAACGGGTACCCACAAATTTTGACAAGTTAACCGTATCTGATAAACGTTCTTCTTGATAATCATACAGCAAAGCACCACGACCATACGAGAGTTTAAAGAAGGATCACAGCAGTATCATCTACGCATTAACAGCAACATCCACGCACAACACTATTCATTCACACCTCGTCTAGCTCCCTAGTATAATGTCTTATCATTCAAGACAGGCATCTATATCATCCATAATATCGGGGTCAACCCATACTCATCCCCAAAAGATTGGACCATGGAAATTGGGCAAAACTTTGGGAAGAGGCGCTACCGGCAGAGTGCTTCTTGCTACACATCAAACAACAGGCCAAAAGGCTGCCGTCAAAGTGGTATCTAAATCCGAATTACACGACGACGACCATAAGAAATCAACCGACGATGCTGGATTACCATATGGTATAGAGCGTGAAATCATTATTATGAAATTATTGACCCATCCAAATGTTTTAAGACTTTATGACGTGTGGGAAACCTCAAAAGCTCTTTATTTGGTATTGGAATACGTAGAAGGCGGTGAATTATTCGATTTACTCGTCGAGCGTGGCCCTTTACAAGAAATTGAAGCCATAAAGTACTTCAGACAGATTATTTTGGGTACTGCCTACTGCCATGCCCTTGGGATTTGTCATCGAGATTTGAAACCAGAAAACTTATTATTGGATGCTTCCTTAAATGTAAAACTTGCAGATTTTGGTATGGCGGCCTTGGAAAGTGGTGGAAAGTTACTAGAGACTTCTTGTGGTTCTCCTCATTATGCAGCTCCAGAAATCGTCAGCGGTTTGAAATATCATGGTGCCGCTTCAGACGTTTGGTCTTGTGGGGTGATATTATTTGCATTATTAACAGGAAGATTACCATTTGACGATGAAAACATCAGAAACTTATTATTAAAAGTACAGGCCGGAAATTTCGAAATGCCGAATGAAATAAGCGATGACGCCAAGGACTTGATTGACCAAATGTTGACAGTCGACCCTAGTCAAAGAATCCCAACCGAAAAGATTTTATCTCATCCTTTATTGAACAAGTATCCAATTCCAAACGAAGATTTAATTAGTGTCAAATCTTTACCACACCCTGAAACGGCCTACAAATCGTTGGGATCTGCAAAGAATATCGACAAGCAAATCTTGTCGAATTTATCCATTTTATGGCACGACAGACCTCAACATGATATAGTTAATTGCTTGTTACGAAATGGTCCTAATGCTGAAAAGACATTCTATGCTCTTTTGATGAGATACAGACACAGCCAAGATGTTTCCAATTTCCACAGTCCCAAGAAATCACACAGTTTCAATACTAAAAAGGGCATGGTACGCAGTGGATCCGCTAGCAGTAAAACTACTCCTAGAAAAAAGAGAACCAGTCAAATCAGTGCTTCAAGACCAACTTCTTTCCAATACAAAAATGGTAACCGAAACTCAATTATAAATGTTGGCCAAGGACGCATGTCAGCTTCGTCGTCGGTACAAAACTCTCCTCGCAAATCTCCAATGAGATCTCCTCACAAATCTCCAAGAAAGTTTGCAAACTACCAAGATGATTCTAAAACTCCAGCAATTCCAAGAAACATATACAATGAGATCGTATCTGCACAACAATCAGGATCTCTTCAGTCAATGCCTCCTTCATTACCTTCTAAGGACAGTTATTTGGCAGACAGAACGCATCAGTACCAAAACCACCCCGAATCTCAACCTAACGGATACGATGAGGGAGAAGCAAACCCAATTGTTGATGAAATCAGCTCCCAAAATTTAATGGCCTCTGCTAATATCTCACTGGTAAGGAAGAATACCGATAATGTAAGTGCTCTCGATAATATCCACAACAATTCTATGCCAAACAATAAAAGAAGCTCAATTGTGAAGAGGAGTAACTCCAAGAATCGATTATCAAGAAGAAAATCATTGAGAGCGTCCATGACTACTGGATTAAAGAGAAACTCAATCACCATGAAATTGTTATCCACATATGCCAAATTGGCCGGTGAAACCGACTGGGAGTATATGGACAAACAGACCAAGAGAACTTCTGCGACGTTTGCAAGTTTATGTGACAAGATCTTCAACCAAGAACAGTATGATGAAGATGATGAGAACTTGGTGGATGAAGAAGAGAAAAACGCAAGAGAATTCGAAAGATTGATGGAAATTGAAAGAAAGAAACACGAAGCAGAGCTCAAAGCCAGAAAGGAATTGGAGAAGAAGAGAACGAGACAAAAGAGAAGGTCGTTGATGAGTTCAAGAAAGTTGAGTGTGTTGGTCAAGGATGACGGAGGAAACAACAGCGAGCAGGATATTACAGTAAACGGCAATGAAATCCTTCAACCTAAAAGACAGTCCAAGAATCCGTTAAGATCAATTTCTGAAGGTAACAAGGATAAGGATGACTTGACTAGTGAAGAACTCGAAAACTTAAAGAGACGTTCAGTCACCCAACCCGTAGCCAGAAGAAACCATACTCCAGTATTGAAGAGAAGACCAGTGTCCAGACTTGATCCATTGTGGACAGCGTATGAAAATGAGGAATTAACAAGAGCAAAAGATGCATTGGATTCCGAATTGAAAGAATCCAGAGCGACTCAAACAAGGAAAAAGTCCAACAGAGAATCGATGGTTCATTATGATCAAAAGAGCAAGCGAGAATCAGTTATTTCTGTAATTGAGGATAGAAGATATTCCAGAGATAGCTACTACGATCGTGATTCCAAGTACGAATTACCAGAACCAGCAGTTGATGATTCGGATTTGAGCGAAGAATACATGTCAGAAATAAGGAAGTCAAGATTACTAAACTCACAGATGAATATCAATGGAATTATTACGGAACAGGCTCCTGAATCTCCAGGACCAAAGACGTTGATCAGTAATGTCAAGATTCCAAATGTCACCAGGAAATCAAGAAACTTCACAAACTCCAACAAGAGACTTTCAGTATTGTCGATGTATTCCACAAAGGTGTCTTACAAGGACTTGAATTCGATTTTGGGAGAAGATGACGACGCAAACATGCCAGGCATGAGAACCAGCTTTGCCGATCGCTTAGATAGAGCAGGATTGGCCGAAGATGACGAAGAAGAACCTCTTGATAAAGGGTCCATTATGGACTTTGATGAACATTTGGCCAAAAAGAGGTCTTCTTATTATGCTGCTCCTAGTGCCAACAAAAACAGAAACTCTACACAAAGCACAACTAAGAGATACAGCAGAAGACCATCGTCTCAATTACCATCCTTGCCTGCTGAAGATGACCATCAAGATGCAGACGAAACGTTTGTTACTAAAAATGACGTGGTTGTGCATAACAGAGGCAGTCACAACTATGACGGTCAACGCAGAAAATCTGGAAACAACTTGGATGAAGGATACACTGATGATGATTCTGGCGTATTTGACAATATCAAACTTCCAGATGGAAAGTCTAGCAAGTCTTCTATTGCACCATTTGTAGAGAACGGTTCCAAACAACAAACAAACAGACCTAATAAGATCAAGACCAATTCTATGATCCCAAGTGCCGAGTCTATGTTGATTCCCGATTTGAAGAACATTCCTAATGCAAGCGGAAGTACGCAACCATATCCAAAGGTTCGTAAAGCCAAGGGAGATATGGATACCATTCCTCCTACTCCTCCACCCCACCAAGCCAAGAAACCATTGGGAGACACCACTAACCAACCAACTATTCCACAACAGAAAAGAAACAGATCCATCTTCAGAAAATTGTCGTGGGGTTCTAAAAAAGCACTCGATGAGCCTAATCAACAATTACCTTCTCCAGCAGACTCAAGAGAAACTTCAAGAGAAGAGAAACCCAAGACCAGCTCGTTTTTCAGATGGTTCTCTTCTTCTAATGGGAACCATAACGGCGTAGACTCCGATATCAAACGTTTCCATACGATCTTGCCCAAACAAGAAATGTCCACCGCTTTGTATGCGTTGTTGAACTCTTGGTCCAACTTTGGTGTAAACAACTTGAGAAACGATCAACTTTCCTGCAACATCACTGGTGCCATTTCTTCCAACAATTCCTTCAACTTGAAGAGTTGTAAATTCAGAATCAAGATCAATTCCCGTGAAATGAATCAAAAGTCGGAGATTGTATGTGCCCGAGTCAAGGGTTCTAAGGCTACTTCTGAAACCTTGTTCAAGGAGATTGAAAAGGTGTTACGTAAGGAAGGAGTAATGGATAAATAGACAAGAATATGATCTAGAAAGTAGGAGAAAGGGATATGATCTAGAAAATAGGTCAACGAATAGGATCTAGACTCTTGGATCAACATTGTACATTATTTATTTAATTTTTATAAAATGTATTTATTAACGAAAGGATAAATGCAGGCAGCATACAAAGAGAGGAATACTGAGAGTAGCGAAGTATTTGCGAAGTAGAGATTTAGATGATGAATATTGTGTAGAGTTTTAGTGATTACTGTGAATTAGAATGACAATGAACCAGAGGTTTGTTTGGCTGATGAAGATTCTAGATATGGTTTCTAAGACAATTTCTATGAGTTCCACGATTTGTATGATTTGTATGATTCTACGATCTTTTTACTATAATTTCTACGATTTCTAAGATTCTAAGATTTTTGTGATTTCTATGATTTGAGTAGGTCGTAGTTGCTTAGTTTAGGCAGCAGTTACACCCGCTAGCCCGACTACGCTGAATTCTACACTTTAACTTCAGTAAAGTATTCTATTGAGAATGTGGTCCCTAGGGATCAACAATAGTATATAATGCATAATAATAACTAGCGAGATCTAGTTGAAATATGTGACAGAAATGAATATTGAAATTAGACAATATAGAACTCGGATGTTCTAAGTTGTCGACACTAATACAGAGTTATATCGGTTGACTAACGTGAGTTCTTGAATTATTCGACTGAGGAGTTGGGTGTTTTATGACTTATGATTCTAGGGACTCAGTAGTTCTAGCACAGAACGTACAGGGCAACTAGGCTGAAACAGAACTTCCATCACTTATAATGTGGCTAGCAATAGAAAGTGTTAATTTCAGCCTCATATCAGTCCATCACTTCACTCCTCATCCATTGGATCTTGATCACTAATTAGAAAATACCCCAAACGTCCTCACAACCATGACAGAACTTAGAACATGCAACAGAAGCAGACAATGGATAGTCGGAAAGACCAATCTTTTCATCAACAAACTCATCTGCAAAACTATCCTTACCTCTGGCCATGGCACCTACAAAAACACATATGCTTTCGTCATCGGCCAAGGTTTCAACGTAATCTTGAACTCTCTTAACTTCAGCGTCGAAAGATAACGTAATCTTACGACACTTGGTAGGCAAATGGTCTGTGATTGGGTTTTTAATGACTTTCAACAACTTTTCTTCAGAGTTGACCGAACGAATACTCAACTTGTGCAACAACTGGACCATCAAACCGGAAAATCTCTTGAATGTTCTAGGGATTCTGACACTAGGATTGACTTCTATCAAGACTCCTCTTGCAGTATGGATGTAGACTTGTAATTTACCGGCCTTGTTGATAGGAGAATCCAACAACGTCAATAAACATTGGTGGGTTATGTCAGGTCTGGCTTCAGCAATATCTCTTCCCATTTTTCTCAACAATCCTTGGTGATCGTCACAGTTTAACAAGGCGAACTTGTCACCGCCTGGACCTCCGGAGTTCATTTTGTGGGTTTCCAAACATGCTTGCGACAACACCACGACCAATCTCTTTGTAGTTTTGTCACGAGAACTGATGGTTGTTGGTTGTACTGGAACGAGCGATGCAGGTGGAGCCGATTCCTTGGTTCTAGGAGTATTTTCTTGATTGTTTTCTGACATTTTGTTATGCTTCTGTATCTATATTTCACAGAGTTACAATAGTATATACAAGTATTGTTCTGGTTCGTCTTCGATGCCTTGATGAATTGACATAGGATCAAATTTTCTGCACTGAGATGTTCCGAGGTCTTGCACGTGACGAAGCGGTTTACATAACGCGCAATTCCGAGGTCTCAGGATCTACCTTTAACATCAATGTCATCTTCAGGAAGTGATTTCGATGACGACGACGATGAGTTGCTACAGGCATTAATAAACGGAGAAACAACAGTGGCGACAAACAATGGAGAAAGAATCGCGTTAACGAATGCAAATCTAAATAAGCAAAACTTACTGACAGGACAAGCTGGAGTAAACACTCAAGGAGGAAATAAAGCCCAAGCTGGAAATAAAACACAACATTCACACATTAACCAACTACTGAATGCAAATCCCGACGGTACTACCAATTTCCAGTCCCAATTGTACCGTGCAGACGGAGAAATAGCCATTTTACGAGCACAACTAGAACAACTACAACACCAAAAAGTCAACGAGGTGTCAAAACTAAAAGAAGTTCATGATCTGTATAAACGAAACAACGAAGATCAAGTCTCAGCATTGAAATTTGCTGTACAGAAGCTAGAAGATGAAAAGAAGTTCCTCAATAACGAGCTCAAAACGTCAACCAAGCGACGCAAAGTCCACTCTACACCCACACAGTCATCTAGTGGAATTGATATTGATTTATCTACATCAGCAAGCCAAACAACGCAAAAGGAGAATATTCCTCCTATCAATATTGTAGCAAATGCCACCAAACTTCAAAACGACTCTTCGTTGTACATTGATCAGCTATGGAACCATTGTATCTTGGGTAGCAAACGCACATCACTCACGTACTTGAATAAAGTGTGTATAGACTTTGATTTTGAGACCAATGACTTCAAAGTCGTCAGAAGAACGCCTTTGTCGTCAGGAATCATCGAGTTTCTCATGTTGAATAAGAACTTACGCTTGGACCAGTTGATTAAACGGTTTTGTCTCCATCTAGTGGAAGTTATAGATGTGTTGCTCAAAGAGAAGTCTATTGTATCGATACCATTTTTGCTTTCGCTTGTCCACTTTTCAGTGAGTTACCGTCCAGCAGCAATTGGAACAGAAACAATAAAGTCATTGCTCATAAAGTTCAGTAGAATATCAAACGGTCTTGCATTTTTATTACACAACGAACAAGATATCATCAACTACCATGACGTGCCAGATCAAATCATGATTATCGAAAAGTTTATCTTTATATGTTGTCTTGATATTATCGAAAAGTTGGTTTCGTTATCGTCTCTCTCTGATGACAAGTTCATACGATCAATATGGACAGACGAGATATTGTCAGTGGAGTTATTGGGACGATGTTTACCAGAAAATACAGAACGATTCAAGAACTCGGCTCAAATCAACTTGGTCTACAACTTTGTTGAGATGTTGATATCGTCAATTACTGAAGAAACCTTTGCATACAACGACCAGGCAGTTTCCGATTCAATCATATTCAGCTCACTCTTAAAGATCTTCCTCATTGAAGTGCCAATCAAAGACGACTTTATGTTTTACGGGTTGAATAGAATTATTGGAAATAACCTAGACTTCGCCAAAATCGATTCTACAATTCCCCAGACAAAGGACAAGCTAAACAACTTCACAATCTTGACCCCCCAACCAATCCCATTTGAATTGTTGAAACAAAACCAAACCAATAAAGAAATCAGCTTTGAATTGGAGTCAAACCACGAATTCCACGTACTAAACTTGAGAATCAAAGTTGCAAATTTATTAGAGTCATATATTGTCACCAAGCAGTCCGTGAGCTTTTTGCAGCAAAAGGAACATTTCAAATCTATCATACGAATCATTGGTTTTGAGCAGGTCCATATTCAACAAGCCCCGCGGTCCAAACATGTCAATCTCCGAATCCAAATCATATCCATATTGATCAAAGTGGTCAACTATCTCACTCAAGAAATGAGAGAAATGAGTAGTCTCATCTATCCCGAGACAATGTATGAATTGTACGTTGTTCTTCTGAGAATTGCGTTTGGTTCCGACTCGTTATCTGTGGAAGCTCATCGGTTGTTGGTGGAGGTGCGGAATAAACGATTCATTAACGATACAATATTCAACGGCTGGTGCGAGCGCAGAGCTCGTGAATTGAACCATCTCACTCATAATGATCTACAGGGAAAACTATTGGCCGATATTGAGAGTGACTACGCCAATGGCTTGGAGTTTCCGTATGAATCCGATACTGTCGAGTTAGCCCGAGAAATCTTGAATGTATTTGTCACTCACGAAGAGGCCGACAATCTCTACTTCAATATGAATCATCAAGAGGACGACGGCAACTTTGATGAAATGGATTTGATAGAATAATATAATAAGTTCTCTGTGGAAACAAGAAGTTCATGTTCTCAGCCATCGAAGAATCACGACAAGTAGCTATTCTATATAATGAAATAATACAAATGAAGAAAAGTAATCTTATCATTTTAAGATTGAATTAAGATAGTTATAAATATTAAGAATAAATTAAGATAGTTATACATCCTTCTTCTATTATAGTTTTAGTATATTTGTATATAACAACACTTAAAGAATACTAGTTTAATTTTCTCAATAACTTGAGATACAATGTCAGCCCTTAGCTTCCAAATCACCTCTCTAAATAGTTCTACACCACAAATAGTAAGCTAAACGTTGATAACTGTACAATATAAATTACATGTAATGAGATCGGTTGACCAATGAAAAGGAACAATATGAAATTTTTATTTGTAACCTATTAATATTTAAGCGGATTGAGGTTTAGCGACACCGGTTTGGAAATCGTTCTTAAATCTTCTAGAGACGTGCTTCAAGAAAGACATTCTACCGGTACCGGTAGTTCTTCTTCTCTTAGCCTTGAGGGCCCAGTTGTGAGATCTCAACTTAGCGGCTGGGTATCCACATGAAGAACAGGTCTTCTTTTGGACATGGAATGAACGACGGCCACATCTGTTACATAAAACGTGGGACTTGTTGTGACGTTTACCTAAGGATGGAGTACCTTCTATAGAGGTGTTAGTAAAATGGTCAAAAATGATTAAAATTCAATGTCAATGAGTGGTCGTAGTAGCCCCTCTACGACCTGGGTAAAGCATTAGATACATATCCTCGTATCGGAAGAATTCTCTAGTTTCTCTAGGTATGTCATGATTTCTTCAATCTCTTGCTTTTTAAGTGGTGTTTCGATCTATCCAGTTCTGGTTGAATTCGTCACCTCTTTCATATAAACCCTTCTCTCATTGCCATGTTCTGTTGATTATCTTCACGTACTACTCATAGCTAATTATTTTTATCTAGTATGAAAAGGTAAAGAGTCTATTGAAAGTTTTGTATAGAAAATTTTCACTTTCCCTCAATGGCAGCGACAGTGGAAAATTTGAAAATTGTGTGGATGTGTGCAGGACGAAAAATTGATAATGATTATGTAATACGATTGAATGGGAGGCGCACACCTCCCAAATATGGTCCTGTATATTGAACAGATGATCTAGAAGGAACACACGACTGAGACGATATCACGAGACGTAGGGCTCCAACCCTCAAGAAGACGCGGTCGCGTTTAATTTGAATAAACCGTGTCTGTTTATGTTTGTAAATCTAACAATCCCGTAGCTGACCAGTCATTTGAAGAACACGAAAACTACTTCCTTGCACAACTATCTTTTAATTAAACATCTTCACTAGACTATAGTTTACGTGTAAGAGCTTTACTAGGAATGTCTAAATCTAACTATCAATTCCCCCCATCTTCGCCTTTACATGACGACTACAGTCATGATATAAAGGGGATGGGAGAGAACAGAGGCAGAACAGAATACCCAACTCCAAATCCTTCATCATCTCTCTTCAGATCCTCATCCCCTGCTGCTGATACACATTTGGCTGAAGACAAGACTAAAAAGTCCGTCACGTTTGACCTCCAGAAGGCTAGAATCAATACGGATTTCAACATATTGAATCCAGACGCAAATGTAATGAGAATCCCTCTCCTTGAGAACCAAAGTCGTATAACAATTGGAAGATCGTCCAAATCCTGTGACTTCTTCTTTGCATCTAATGATAAGAACGTGTCACGTCTGCATATTTCTGTCAGCTACAATGTCGAACAGTTGGTTTTAACATGTTTGGGACATAATGGTTTGGCCATACGCATTCCAAAACCATGCTATGTATTTGCTACAAATTCTACTGACAATTATGTCGTGTTGGAAAACGTTTCGGGAGTTCCTTTGGACCTCGACTCTATGGGTTTGAAAGAGTCCTTCAAATCAATCAAATTGGACTCAAACCACACCGAATTCACAGTAAGAAGAAAGGAAACAATCACCTTACCAAGATTCGCCAATATATTGATTGAAATTAATAACCACATCATCTTGTTGAACCCTCTCGACCACGAAGAGGAACTTACAGACGACGAATTACCCGTCTTGATATCCAAACCAGAACCACTGAAAAATACCTTCTCTACACCTACCAAGCCCCCAGTTGAGGAATTTACCCCAAAGACTCCTCTCAAAGCAAATCTCCAATTGATTGAAGACGAACCAACGCCCAGCAAGACCAAAGCAAACCTCAACGCCGTCTCTTTAATTGAAACGCAACCGGAGACCGCAGAAAAATCCAACACTTTAATCGAAACACCTGAGATCAAAATTTTCAAGATATTCGAGGACTCGGCTGTTGAAGAAAGACCAATGATCCAAAGATCAGCTACGCCATTAAGCGACAAATCCAACACATTTAGTGCACCTGCTACACCAAAGAGAAAGGCACAATCGGAAGAGCCACAACCAATCAAGAACAAGAAGAAGAAAAAGTCCGTGGATACTCAGAAAGTGGAGGTCAATCAAGAATGGATTGCAAACGTGGAACAAATCCCTGAGATCAACAACATTCTTATCAATCATTTAGCATTCTCTCGTTTGTCCTCAACACCCGCTTCCTTTTTACAAACAATTAGTGTTTTGACATCACAATTGACCTTGAGAGAGATCCGTGTTCTTTTGCATAACATTCAATGCATCGGTGTAATCTACAGACAAGGAAAGGATGCTGCTGGTAAACAATTGGAAGAAGAGTATTACTACATGCCAGAAAACGACGTCGATGATGAAAGACCCAAGTTGGTGGCCAGCATTAAGGGTCACGGTGGTTTGAGATCTTGTAGACGTACCCACAAGCAATATTACTGGAAGAAACCAGCACCAATAAAGAAATAACCCTTCCTTCTATTTGTATTTTAGATTAGCTTAATATATTATTCATTTTATCACCTCTATGTTATTCATCATTGTTTCGAGATGGATCTACTCGTCATATACACTCGACAGTGGAACTTCTCTTTTCTTAGACTTGAGATCGTAGACTCCAAACTTATCATGTATAGGCGTTGATATAGGATAGCCGTAGCTATTTTTCTCTTCCAAGGTCAATGGTTTGGGCTCGCTTATATCCATAGGTTCGTCCCCAGTAACATTTTCATTTTTTTGCACCCAAATTCTTGCCCAAATTACCAACAATCCGATTATCAACTGAAGAAACCAAGCTCCAACAATACAAATACTAACTATGAATTCGATCCAAAGAGCCTTTGTGTATATAGTCACCAATTTGTCAAAAGAATTGGCCATTACAGAGTGTACTTTTTGAGAATTGTCATTTGTCAAACGGACGATTTCGCTCAGGATGCCTTGGGGCATAAGTGGAATCTCAATTTTTAGTCTTGAATGTATCCATGTTAAAGCCAGCTCTATCTTTTCCAATTTTCTTCCTATAGTACAATATACTACAGTGTTAAGGGGGCCTTCAAAGGGAGTATTACCGAAAACACCGGTGATGCTGGAGTTTAAGTGCCCCATGAAATTCACTATTGTACTGTTCAAGTTATGCGAGACGTCCCTGATATGGCCGAATAATTCAGTATTCAAGGATTCTTGCTGAGAAAGTATATACATATTTGTCTGGTTGATGTATAATTCAGAGGCAGTTTGAATAGATTTTAGTGATGAGATGTCAATATTGGTGTCGATGTCTAGCTTAGATAATAGTCGAACCATAATGAACAGTATTAATGATGACAATAGTCCCAAAATTCCAACAAACAACACAGTTAGGGCATACGAAGATGTGATATACGTTGTGAGCCAAAGAATATAGGAAGACTTGGAAAGGTTGGACTTGTAGAGGAAATAGGCAATCGAATTGTTGTGTCTGTTGAGAACATTGTGGAAGTGGGTAAGGTCATCTTTAGCAGCCTTCAGTATCTCTCTAGATAAAAGCATTTCTTGTTTCCACTGAGTATATTCCTTCCATATAAAAGGAAGCAACGAAATCGTTGCAGCGCAGATCAAAAAAATGAATATAAATTTTGCAGCCAAATTTATGTCATTTGTCAAGTTTTGATATTTCGCGACATATTTCACCGAATTCTCGCAAAATGGATCAAGAGATTTTAGAACAGGAAGAGACTCATTGGAAAGCAAGGTTTTGTTTCTAAGCAAGGTACTATTCAAGGAGGAGGCCAGTAGCTGTCTGTTGAAAAATTCAAAGGGAGCGGAAATCAATTCTTGTGTCGAGTTTTGTAAATCAAAAAATGGTACTTCCTTTTGTTTGAAGTTGTCGATATCAGTCAAGACACTTGCAGGTATGGCGATGTTTTTCAAACCTTTAATAGAAATTTGAATCTTGTCTTTGTATTCCAGTCCCGACCCTGGCACAGAGCCAGTGAAGAATGTTTTAATTGAGTTGAATGTGGAAATTAGTTTGTTGATAACAAAAGAGAGTCCATCTAGTCCATCTTGAATGTCGTCTGCGATATCAGTAATCGTATCATTTAGAGTAACAATCACCTTTTGAGTAGAATCAAAGGCAAATTTGGTTGTTCCATGTATAGTTGCGTTAAGCAAACATGTGAAGGTTCCTAGAAAAATTTCAACATAAAACAATATCAACGATTTGATGGTCGATAGAAGCACTTTGAGACTCACCAAGTAGTTGTATTTCACTTGGCTGACATTGTTGAGAATAATCCCATTGATTAGGTTGGAGATTTCCAGAGGCTTCTGGCTTGGGTCACAGTGTATATTATCTTGTAGATCAGAAAGGCTGGTATTTATAGATGTCTTTAGAAGATATACTTTCACTATTAAGAGACATGCGACGATGGTAAAACTGTTGAGATAGATTTGCGATAATCTCTCAAACAATGTCAAAAATTCGTGAGACACCATGAATAAACCATACTATAACGACCACCTTGGAATATTCAATAGTTATATAATAGTTATGACTGAAACATATACGAAACAGTTGCAAATACTGAGAAAAATTGCAACCAAATTTATGAAAGAGGAAAGACTACGCGTATGAAGAACTTTGAGTATTAGCCAGTCAATATGTAACGATAACATAGAGGGAGAAACGTGAAGATTCGACAGGATAACATATCGGATGTTGTCAATATGTTGGTCAAGGAAGATTCACGTTTCTCAGTTCTCAAGTTAATGGGTTGAAGATCTATGCGGATTGACCGGAACTCAGTGATCCGAGGTAGTTGGTTAACAGAAAAACACTAAGGACATAAAGAAAGAAAGATATGTTGATATTTGTCCGACAACATATAGAAGGAATTATTATAACATAGCATGGCATATTGTCCCAACTTCCTTTATCTAAATATGAGTTGTAGGCTGCAAATCTTGGGTGGCCAATGCCGGGTAACCGCAAGTCGTGCGCCACTACAATAACAAACAAAACAAACAATTAAAGGTCAACTTTATCAGACTCTACATTAAGTAGACCATAGAAAATGTCAGACAACGAACAACCTAAAGAAGAAAAGCCAGATAGCGGAACGCACATCAACTTAAAGGTATCCGATGGATCAGCCGAAATCTTTTTTAAAATCAAGAGATCCACACCAATGAAAAGATTGATGGAAGCATTCTGTAAGAGACAAGGGAAAGACTTGAGCAGTTTAAGATTCTTGATTGATGGAACTAGAGTGTCTCCAGACAACACTCCAGACGATTTGGACTTGGAAGATGGTGATACTATTGAAGCCCATAGAGAACAAACTGGAGGTTGTGCATAAGACTAAAATCGGAGGTATTTGGTTCCTATCTAGACAGTGATTGAAAGTGCAACCTTCCATTGATCATAGATGGATGATTATGAAATCATGTATGTAGGTACTTAATAAATGTATTATTTGGCGATGATCTGTAAGAAGTTCAAAGAAGAAGTTTAAAGAAGAAAGAATGAAGAAGAAAGAATGAAGAAGAAAGAATGAAGAAGAAAAGACGAATAGACTGAAGAAGAAAACACTAAAGAAGAAAAGACTGAAGAAGAAAAGGATGACGGAACAGAATGAAGAAAAACAGACTAATGACGAACAGAATGAAGAACAAATAATGAAGAACAAATAATGAAGAATATACTGAAGGATTTCACTTACAGAAACAAGGATTTCTTCTTGCTGACACCAGAATCAAGATAGAATTGAAATTCACATTCGAAGCTAATTGTCGAAGTTTCCACCTTTTACTCGTATCCGGATCCGGTATTTTGTATCCGGTATCCGGTATCCGGTATCCGGTATCCGATACGCCAAGTGAAAACAGAAACAGCGACCGAAATGACTAAAGTATTTCCGCTATTTGCACCCATTATCTTTACTCGTAGTAGTGTAGGGACGAGAGAATGCCTACATATAATAAATCTGACTCTAGAGGAAAGCTCTAGAATACTCGCTTTCTCATGTTGTCTAGCCATATAACGAAAACTGAAGGCAAATGTTTGCGAGCTCATTAGCGTAAAAGCCTTTTAATCAAAATGCCCTATTCGCAAAAATTCAGGTCATGTGATTAGAATTTCAAAGCCCGTCTTATGCGGGGCTCCATCTAAGCTTCGAATTGATTCTATGCTAAACATTTCAATCTCCACTACGTCATGTTTTAGGCTAAAGTGTACTCCTAACTTCCAGAACCGGCAAAATATCTAATCAACTTTTGTATTTTAAGCCACCCGGTAATACAGGGAATAACGGAACAACTTTTACGGGCTATGAACGATCAGAAATAAACTACTTAAGCTTCACCAGATCCCATGTTTCTTGGATTTCACAGTCATTATTAAGATTTCCTACTCCTAATAAATTATAAAAATGTGTTTTACTCAAGTTTGCGGTATATGTCGTAAGTTTTATTTTTCTAGACGAAGGCTCCAACATTAGCGATTTTTTCTAGATGAAATGCCTAAGATTGCCTAAAATTGCCTAAAATTGCCCCAAACTCTCAAACTAACCTTTAGAACAAAAGTCTTGGACTGGTTGTGGAAGACATGTAGCCTCGGTGATGGATGTTACTCCTAGGGAAAGCTGGTGTAGCTGTGAACCGGCCAATGGAGGAGCTGCTGGAAATTATCCACCAAAAGCAGGCACGGGCTTTGCGAAAAAGAATTAATCTCTTAGTCTCATTGTCTCATTGTCTCATTGATGTATATAGTCAATATATTTCCCCATATTACGGAAAAAATCCTCGTATTGTAGAATGTAGACAAAATAGCGTGTCAGAGTCACAATTAGTGCCAGAAAACCTACCCAGGATCGAACCTGCGCCATCCTGGCTAGGCTTGCTAGCGGCCCATTGTAGTTCATGTGAAAACCCCAGACGCACCGTCATTCCAAATCTGGAGGAACTTATATACTTTCCAAATGGATTTTTTCTCTTTGTTTTCTTACACCTGTTCCTTCGAAATATTGATCAATCAATCGTTCATAGACCAATCGTTACCATTATAGATACCTACATAGACAGGCAGAGACTCAAGCACCTTTTAGATTTCTAAAATTGAAAATTCGGCCACAATGAGTTTTAATTATCCCGAATTTTTACCGGTCGGCAACAACCAAAACAACCACAGACAGGGTGATATGAAGGCCAGTCAACGCGGAGATCAGAACCAGAATGTGCCCGACAACGTTCCAATCCTGCTTGGAGATGAATTCAACAGTTCTCTTCTCTTCAAGAAATTAACAAATTTGGAGACAGACGAGAACTCGGATAGCAAATCTCCAACGTCTGGACCAACTAATGACTTCATGATGCCCTCAATATACGCCAACAAGGATTCTTTTAACTTGCCAATCGAACTCCAGGGTGGAATTGGTACCATATCTTCAAGAAGGCCAAGTTATGCTGCCGAGTCATTTACTCGTTCCAACTTCCCACCCTTGTTTAATAATAACTTAATGGGCAGTCAATTACCACAGTTCAATGCCACTTCTGCGTCGTCGGCATATTTCAACAATTCCAATAATCCAAACCCAAATAACCACCCCATGACTGCCCCAGGTAACCAAAATGTCTCTAAAAACTTATCATCTTATGCAATGATGAACAATTACAACCAAAACTTTAATTTCGATCAATTTAACGACTCCTTTGCCAACAATTTTTCTCTCAATTCCAACTTTAATGATTTCCAAGCAAGAAGACCAAGTCAGTTGGTTGATTTCCAACAACCACAGCAAGCTATGCAACAACAGTTTCTTCCAACTCCTTTGTCGATTGGAAATAGTCAATCATTTGTACCTGCCCATTTACAGCAGCAGCAGCAACAACAGCATCAACAGCATCAACAGCAACAACCACAGCAACCACAGCAACCACAGCAACCACAGCAACCACAGCAACCACAGCAACAGGACCTCATGCAACACCAACTTGGTGGACAATCACACCAACAACCTCCCCAAGGTCAATCTTCAGGTCCCGCATATAACCAGTCCATCAAGTTAGAAAACGGACTTATCCTCAAGGACCAATATATCATTGCTTCCCCGGATTTAAAAAACTTGTACCTTAAAACCATCAAGTATTTCCAGGACCCAAAAGTTACTACAGAAATTCTCAACAAACTCAACAACTTGTTATTAAACCCAATCATCATCAAATTGATAACTTTTATAAAAAACTTAAACAATTTGACTTTCAATCACAAAATATTATGTCTCGTTATCAACAAGAATGGTAAATTCGACCTCTTGTCATACCCAAACAACTCCAACATTTTCTTACAGAAGGACGATCTTGTGATTGTAGACGGTGATCGTGGGAAGGATTTGGTGATGATCGTTGAGCCTTTGGTCAATTTAAACTTTGCTGTTTTATTCAATTTTTTGAAGAAACTTGAACATTTAAAGAGCTTGACTATCCATGATGCCCATTCCAACGGATCCAACAACCACAAAACTAACAGTACGCACTCGACTTTGTTGAATGCATCGACTATTATCAACTCGCATCTGAATGAGGACAACGAATTTATCATTACTTTGCCAACTAAGCAAGTGTTGAGGTTTGCCACACCCAAAGAGATACATAAAACTAGCGGCAAATTCTTGGAGGAGAAGAAAGCATTTATTACATGCTACAACAAAATTAAAGAATTGAACTTACAAAAGAGCATTACTTTGATCAATGTGGAGTACCAGTCTGATTTTAAGAAATTGATTTTCTATTACTTTGCAAACTTTAAAAGAATCGACTTTAGGGGCTTAATCAAGGAGTTGTTTAAAATCTACAAAACTAGAATTTGGCTATGTGCGGTCCTTCCATACGACAAACCAGAAATGTACATCACGAAGAAAGATGTGTCAAAGGAAAGCGCTGATCACCGAGGAAACGAAGATACTAAGCCTGACGACGCTAAAAAGGAAACCAAAGAATCTTTGGAAAAGCATAGCCAGACTAGTTCGATTCCTTTTGAATACGAATTGACCAACGATCAAATTTTGAACTTTTCAATCAACGAATTCGAAAACTTGGCAAGCCCCACTTACTTTCATCTGATCAATTTATTGAATTTAATTCAACACTTAAACAATGAGATCAACGGCCATTTCTATGGGTTCAATAATGGCAACACTGGTGGTGCCAGTACTTTCTCCGGTAATGTTAATTTATCCAATAGTTCGTTTTCGGCTCAAGCATCTGCACCTGGTGGTCGCAGTAAGATTGTACCAAGCTTCAATCCTTTTGGTGATAGTAATTGATCCTCTTGCGGTGCCTTGTTTGAAAAATTGCTCTCAAACATAGAATGAGACAATTATGGAAGTTGTCGATTGCATAGACTCAATGACTTAGCAATTCGATCCATAATTAAAAAATATAACCTTAAGGACAATAGTTTTGATCCTTTGTAAAGACAGTTAGAACGGAAAGCCTCATAGATTTAGAGACTGATAGATTTTAAACCAACGGAAACAATTTGCAATCGTTCTATTCTTGTCCGACTTGTGGTGGCCGATATTTATATATTTGCTGGAACCAATACTTTCCCTGTTTATGATGTTACGATCTTACATATTTTCTTTTAGTACAAATTCCAACTTAAGAAACTAGTTTGACTTTAGTGTATAGTTTAGTGAATTAAAGTTCAAGTGAAATTGGATTAGCTTAAAGAAGTCTCCAGACCACGTTTAGTTATAGCTATTATATAAAAAGCCATTAAAATTTGATGTTTTTAAACCCATTGGGTGACAACTCTGTTAGGTATTCCTATGGATTTCGGTGCTAACACGACCCTATATGAAATTTAAAATTGTGCAACCAATATCACAAATATGTATTTGCCATGAGTCGAAGACCCGTTTCTGTTGATGATTTCATCAAGAATAACACTCCTGGATACGAAGTGCTATCGAAGCCCAAGTTTTTGTCAAAGAAAGAACGAGAAAGAATCGCAGAACTCAAAAAACAACAACAACTCTTGAAACAAATTGTCCAACCTAAAAGAAAAGTCGAGTTCATAGAAAGAGAATATGAACAGGAACAGACCCCCAAACCAAACAAAAAGAAGAACAAGTCCAAAAAGTTCAATTTCGACTGGAACGAAGAGGAAGATACTTCCATCGACTTCCAACCCCTACTTGCTGCCGAAGACAAACCAGCAGATATCCAAATCACGAGCGAAGTTCATTGGTCCGAGAAAGAATTGAAAGACATGAGTCCACGAGACTGGAGGATTTTCAAAGAAGACTACAAAATCACGTCCAAGGGTGGTGAGGTGGACTGTCCACTTCGGGCCTGGGAAGAAGCAAGAATCCCTCCGAAATTATTGAATACAATAGTAGACAAGTTGGGGTATATAGAGCCTACGCCTATTCAAAGGGCAGCCATTCCATTGGCTATTAATCAGAGAGATATTGTTGGAATTGCAGAGACTGGGTCCGGAAAGACTTTGGCATTTTTGATCCCGTTATTGTCGTACATTTTATCAATTGAAACTAATTATTTACAATATGAACATCAGCAAGAAGAGAATTATAACAAGCCCTTGGGTCTAATTTTGGCTCCCACGAGAGAGTTGGCGTTGCAGATCACCAAAGAAGCACAGAAGTTCTGTGAATACTTGGGATTTAATGTGGTGAGCATAATTGGAGGACATCAATACGAAGAAACAGTCCACTCGATCAAAAATGGCGTCCATATAGTGGTGGCTACCCCCGGAAGATTGATAGACTCGATAGAACGAAATATCATTGGTTTGAATAGATGTTACTATTTCATCATGGACGAGGCCGACAGAATGATTGATATGGGGTTCGAAAAATCGCTCCAGGAAATCTTAACACACTTGCCAACGCTGGAACATCTCAACAAGTCAATTGATCTGAGAATCTTCTACCTCAAGAAAAGAATCACCTTGATGTTTACGGCCACGATTTCTCCACCTATTGAAAAGATTACGAAGAATTATCTTACTCAACCGGCATACATTTCTATTGGAAATGTGGGAGAAGCAATAGAGAATATTGACCAACAGTTCGATTATGCTTCTGGAACCATAGACTCCGAAGACCTCGACGAAAGAAGGTTGGACAAATTGATCAAACTCATAAGAAACCATATGTCACACCAGGGAAAACAATATTCGATTATCATATTTGCAAACTATAAAAAGATCTGTGACAGATTGTCGTACGAGTTGAACAACCAAGGATTTAACGACAATGTGGTGATCCATGGATCCAAAACACAAGATGCACGTGAAGTTGCAATTGCCAACTTCCGGTCCAATAAAGCTAAAATATTAATAGCTACGGACGTGGCAGCCAGAGGTATCGATGTGCCAAATGTTTCCTTGGTCGTCAACTTCCAAATGGTCAAAAAGTTCGACGAATATGTACATAGAATAGGAAGAACAGGGAGAGCAGGGAACACCGGGACCAGTTATACGTTCGTCAGCGATTCCGATGCTGAAGTTTTTGGGGATTTAAAGAAGTTTTTGATCAGAGGAGCAAAGAAGTGTCCAGATTGGTTGCTGAAACACTCGTCCACTCAATCACAGTTTTTAAAAGAATAATCTTGAGTGAATGAGCGAAGCGAATGAACGAATGAACAATCAGACAATTTTTAGAGATCATGGCGATAAATGTCCGATCGCTCAATTACTGTAGAAAACATCCTTATAACTATCAGACAATAATTAAAACTCGTGCTGATAACGCAAATTGTTTGAGGAGCACTCTGTTATAAGTGTATTGTTCATATATTAAGTATTATTAATTATATAATAATTAGTATTGATCATATAATAATATATAGATCATACATAATTAAAACTCATCATGCTCATCATTATTTAATACTGGTTTGTATAATACATTTATGGTCATTATCATTATGTTTAGTCTTCTTCTTCTTCGTCACTGGAATAGTCACCTAGGATAGAAGAGACGGTGGTTGTATTCTCAGATGCTAAGATCTCTTTACGTCTAGAGCGGATCTTGGCAAGAGTGTCTAAAGAAGAAGAGTTGAACAGGATTGTAGGATTCTTGTGGTCTTCGATTTGTTTCACTTGAGTCTGTGGAATATCCTCTGATTCTTGTGGTTCTTCTGGTTCTTCAACGACCACCTTGGCTCTCTTGGCTGGTGGGGAATCGTCGTGCATCAGATTTAGCAAATTCTTGACAGTATTCAATGCAATTTCCTCCAAACGTTTCTTTTCCTCGCGTTGGGCAGCAGGATTCGGATCTTCACTGGCCCATCGTATGTTCAAAACATCCTTACCATCAAGAGATTGATTTTGCAAAGCCTCCTTAGCGAATTGTGCTTCTGACTCCAACCGGTACGTCACAAAGGCACACGATTTACTGTACAAAACTCTGACTTTTTCAATAGATCCAAATTCCTGAAAGTGTTTGGTGATGGAATTCTCGATCTTATCATGCATATGTAACCCGCCAACATATAAAGTCCGGTTGTGTTTGTTGATGGAACCAACGCCATCCATATCGTCTCTGTAATCCGAGGTCTTGTCTCTGCCGAAGCAGTCTTGAGTAGGGTTGAAGAAGTCTGTATCCAAGGGTAAACGGTGGCCATACTGACATTTCTTGCCCAAATAACAGCACCCTCGGGCAAAAAACAAGCACAAGAATGTGTTAGATTTGGCCTTGGTGTATCCTGAATCTCTCTTGATGTTTACTCTGAACTTCAGCTTGGTGTACTGTCTAGTTGAGCTATCTCCACCACCAGACCATTTCAAATACCAGACATTGAAAGTGGTTCCGGTCTGAGGAGGCTTGTCGTCATCGGGAATATTATCTGGGTCGACTTGAAGTCTCGCTGGTTTAGACATCGGTCCTTCCGACATTTTCTTGACTCGAGTAATGATTATCTCATCAGATTATAGGGTTGAGATTTAGATGGAATATACGGGAAGCGCACGACCACATTTTGCAGTCGAGAGACGTAACAGTCATAGAGACGTAATAGTCAAATAGACGTGTTACATACATATATGATGGTACGAGTACCTAGTGACAACACTGCAGTTGAGTCTACCCTTCATATACAACAAATTGTATTGGAGGCTCTCCCATCATCGAATCTAGATTCACAATGTGTCTTATTGGATCTGAGACTTGCGACATCTAAGAATTATATATACCAGGTACAGCTAAGAATACATTCTAATAATATCAAGATTGAAGAAACCTAACGTTTATTATAGAGACCTATAAAAAGAACAGCTTGTGACATTAAAGCTGTTGTCCATGAAATAAATAGTAGTACAGGATCGAAGGGCCACCTTGAGTACTTTTTGAACGCCAACTAGCCACTTACATGAGGTTAAAGATGAACGAGAAACCGACAACACCAGCAATGGTGGCAGCCTTCTTCCAGTTAGCAGGCTCGATGTTAGCAACACCGGCCCCAGAAGTCGAAGTGCTCGAACCAGAAGCAGATGCGCCAGAAGAAGTAGAGCTTGTCTTCTTAGATGCAGAAGAAGAATCTGTCTTCTTAGATTCAGCGGAAGAACCTGACTTGGAAGAAGTACTGCTCATCATATCGGAAGTCATAGACATACCGGACATAGCAGAGTCGGCGACTGAAGAGGTCATAGAGCCAATCATGGAACCAACATCTGAAGTGGCACCATTGAAACGTGATGCAACATCAGAAGCAGCACCACCGGCACGAGAGGTAGCAGCATCTGCGATAGAGCCAGCAGCTCCGACAACATCAGAAACAGCGTAGTGAACAGCGTTTAAACCCATTGTGATTATAACTTTTGTTTGAATTAGATATTATTTCACTAGTTAGTAACGAGCCAAATGATAAAGAACAAAAATAATCCTGATCCATCGAGAACTTGTCGAGTTTATATACCACGTCCTTTCACCAGCACACTTGAAAAGTTAGGAGCGTAGTTAGCCTTTCATATTCCAGGTGGTTTCCCCAAACGTTTGTATACAGGAAGCATACACAAGTTTCTAATTATGGAGCAAATCCTCGATGTATGGCCGAGCGCACAGAACCAAAGACAATTTGGAATGAAAAATTGTCCCCCTCCAAATCGAACTTGCTTTGTGTTGTCAGGGATTTAATGAAGCCAAAATCTTCCTATGACCCGAATGATAGGGAGCCATAGCTCAGAAACAAAGGGCTTGGTCGATAGTATCTCCATTGACACATTAGCAAGAAAATTTGACGCTTTTCGAAATTTAGTGGCAGTGTCGAAACTGTACCTGCATAAAACGTATACAGGACCCTGACATCGATCAAAATCGCAGGAGTCCAATGACGAAAGCAAGCTCTATATATTGCTACCCCGATGTTTCTGACCAACAACTTGTCAATCATGTGGCCCATCGTCGCCTTGTCCCTTTCTCGACTGCCTTGGCCCTGTAGCAGTTCCATCGGCCTTGTCAATTGCTGCGAAAAGCCCCGAAAAGCCTTTAATTCAGGTAAAGTTATTGTTTCAGATAAGCATTTAGGGGTATTGTCGGTGGAAGCAATTTCGTCACGATTCATGTATCATGATGAATGTATAGCCCACTAGATTTAGCAAGGTTCACAACTGAGTTCGTCAATGGTTCTGGGGCTGTATTGCGAGTCAGTTTGAACCAGCATTCCATGTCTGGAATTCTTAAATGTAAATACCAGCAAAGGGGGATCGTGTTGCGAGGAAGAGTTTGACAAATGATCCAACCCTCCGTAATTCAACAGCGCTGGCTCATCAACACCCCACAAAGCGCGACTGGCCGAAAATTCCCGTATTCAGTAATATGTGTCAACTTGAAAAAAATAATTGATGACGACGATCTGGGCCATTGTGCTTATTATAGACTTGTTGGTTGATATAAGATTGCTGGATCTTATTTGTAAGTAAGTATTAGTGAATTACAATAGTAGTGAGTTAATAATAGTACATTTTAATATAGGTGAATTTTCGATTATGGTGAATTTTCACATTCAACTATCACGTGACTTCTAGGGGCCCCTACGGATATTCAATTCTAGTCGTGCCTTTACGATTCGAAGTCGTGTGTGCCTCTAGACTCATCTTAGGATCAACCAGGCGTCGTGTACCTGGTGAATTCATCTCTCCTACATATAGAATAGTCACACCATCCTTTTGTTGCCTCGGGTTATCGTCAGCGGGATAAGCGCATTTACCTACCCCATTGGTCAATCTTTTATCTCGCAAAACTTTACCGCATCAAGAAGGTATATACGAAATCGAGATGGCCAACCTATATATCCTACAGATATCCAGTTTTTCAGTAGTTTCGAAGCTATCGAAAATGTGTGGAAAAAACTCTTGTGCTCCCAGCACCACCAGTACTAGCACCAGTACTAGCGCTAAAACTTCTTCAAACTCATCATCCAAGAACTGCTGCGGTTTATCCTGCAAATGTGGTTCATCCTGTGCTTGTGCTTCTTGTAACACCACCAAGTTGTAAATGAGACAAGCCAAAGTATCCGGAACAGTGCAGGACATTCACCTCCAATCGTCTGTCGAATTTCTAGATTATATACTGTACAATAGACAAATATTTGAGTTAATCTGTAGAAATGTAAATGAACGATTGGATTGGCCCAGGGCAGGCTAGAACATAATCGCTACAGACTTCATTAATGGTCTCTTGAAGTTGTCAGATGCAACTTCTTATATCTGACTACCAAACTAAGACTAAGTCAGATCAGATCATTCCTCTCTGGGCATACCTATAGTTTTTAAAATACTATACAGAGCCACTTCTTGTATTAAGGGCAGATCTGATTACAATCTCACACTAAATCAACAATTCTCTAGATCACCCATTCTTTAGATTACCACACTTCTACAGTATCACAATAAGTCAAATAAATAATTGCACTATAAATAATAAACGGTCATAAAATTTAGATCCATCAAGGATTCTTGATCATACCGCTGTCAGAATCGACGGAACCCATTATAAATACATAATCAGAATTCTCAAGACTACTTTCTTGGAGATAATTGCAAGGTTTCCTTCTGGATGGCAGCACCCAAGTCTGGATGGACCTTGGAAAACAAGTCAAAGACTCTATCTTGAATATGGGCATCTGCACCAGCAACATGAACCGAGACATTGTGGGCCAAGTTCTTTTGTTGGTTAGGATATTTCTTCAAGACGTGGTATAAAGCAGTGGCTTGGGTGTAATCCTCGTCAGTAGCTTTCCAATGGAATGGACAAGCAGCACCTTCCCAAACTTCTTGTTCTTCTTGTAAGGAGAATTGCTTGAATTCCATTGGTTTGGAAGTGGCCAAGTAGTTTGGATGAGCACCCAAGTTACCATTGACATTCATAGCACCATCTCTCATGTGAGGGTTGAACACGGCACCAGTAACTGGACAGTTGACTGGAATTTGGGTGTAGTTTGGACCCAATCTGTGTCTATGAGTGTCCGAGTAAGAAAATAATCTAGATTGTAAAACAGGATCGGCTGATGGTTCCATGTATGGGACAGTATGGGCAGGAGAAAATGCAGCTTGTTCGACTTCGGCAAAGTAGTTCTTTGGGTTTTCGTTCAAGGTGAATCTACCAAACTTTCTCATTGGGTAGTCGGAATGTGGCCAAACCTTGGTCAAGTCAAAGACTGAGAAAGGTGCCTTCTTGGCTTGTTCTTGGGTCATGGTTTGAATGTAACAAGTCCAAGATGGAGCGTTACCAGCAGCAATGTTCTTGAACAAATCTTCTTGAGCGTGGTCAGGATTCGATCCGGCCAAAGCTCCGGCTTCTTCGTTGGTAAGGGTCTTGTTACCTTGATCAGAAATGAAGTGAACTTGCACGTAGTGCCAATCGCCCTTCTTGTTGCTCCATTTATAAGTGTGGCCAGAATAACCATTCATCTCTCTAAAAGAAGCAGGAGTACCACGGTCGGAAAACAAAATCATGACTTGATGAATGGCTTCTCTGTTGGAAGTCAAGTAGTCCCAAAACATGTTTGCATCTTTGAGGTGGGTCTCTGGGTTTCTCTTTTGGGTGTGTATAAAGTGAGGAAACTTGGAAGGATCTCTGATGAAGAAAACAGGAGTGTTGTTGTAGACTAAATCCAAGTTACCCTCTTCAGTGTAGAATTTGGTAGAAAACCCTCTTGGGTCTCTGGCGGTGTCAGCAGAACCCAGTTCTCCACCCACAGTTGAGAAACGCGTGAACACTCTAGTCTTTTTACCAATCTCAGATAAAAAGGCTGCACCACACACGTCAGTAATGTCATCAGTGACGACGAATTCACCATAGGCACCAGAACCTTTGGCGTGGACAACTCTTTCTGGGATTCTTTCACGGTCGAAATGGGCAAGAGAATCAATCAAGTTGAAATCTTGCAATAATAAAGGACCATGTTTTCCAATTCTTTGGGTTGCGAAGGCGTCTGGGATTGGACAACCGTTGGAGTTAGTGTATACGGGGGCCATGATTAGGTAGTTTGTAATAATATATGATAAAAAGTCAATTTGGATGTTTCAGCGATCCTCGTGTTTTATATGTCTTTAAATTCCGTTGAAAGATAATGCGGGGTCTGGCTTATTCATGATTTTTGGCTGGAACATTACGTTTTGGTAGGTGGTGATTGGCGGAGACGGGTATATACAGGATACCGGAAGAGACCGAGGATGTAGGATGGATATCTTGAATCTCGAACCATCGCCACACAGACGACTGACACTGTAGAAATGTGTTTAAAAGTGCTAGGTACAAAATAAAAGGACCGTATATCCAACTAACGTTACTATTGACGTATTTTACTTATCCCATATCTATTAGAAGAAGTTCTCTCTACTAGTTCACAAGTACTACCGAGCGCAACTGATAACGCGGCTTACGTAACATGACGGCTAATGATTTTGTAATGGATGATCAACACATCTATGTGCAGATTAGACACTATTTATTCCTAAAAGACTTGACATGATCCAACTCAGCTCTTACAACTGTATAATCCAATTCCCAGCTCTATATAACAGTCCCCCATACCCGTAGTCCTATTTCACCAAATTCGCTGAATAATTGTAGATTTCTGACTGGATCCTTTTCTCCATGCTTTTCTCCATGCTTTAGTTTCCATGTGATGAGTTCGCAGAGGGTTAGACGTGAGTTTGTGTAAGATCACACAACTAGTTCCGATAAGTGCGGTATGTGGAACCCACAGAGCGCGGTACTAATAAGCGTACTATAAGCAGAACACCATTTCTTCAAGAGAACGAGCGTCACTCCAGATCGGTACTCGGCGAAGAATAATTGAAGAGGTCTTCGGAGTTGTGCAACTCCGAAAATGAAGTCCAACCTCCGACATGGTTGGAGTATAACTCTCAATATCACCAAACAACATTTCAAATGATGTGAGGGTGTATAAAAATATAGAGACAAGGAAACATAGAGACTAGAAGACCAGTTTATAGACGACGGTGATGATCTTTTTCTATTATTTGAGTGTGAGAGACCACACGATCTACGGCTATTTATCCTTAACTATGCTGGCTGAATACTCTGTCACATTATAGTCGAATTGAACCGAGATTGACAAGTTGAACTTCAACTTCTTAGTAGGAGATTACTATTCTCGGATTTATTGATCTCTACAAATATCTCGCTTTCAGTACATTTAATATACAAGCCAGTATTTTAATACTTCCAACTAACATACAGATTACTCATGCTTAAATGATATAGCAGCAGGACTCAATCATCTAACATCTTTATACCTACGACCTTAAAGACTGTCTCCATTGCTTAAATTCCTGGGTCAAAATGCCACCGTTACGAAGTTTATGGTTTGCATCTCCCACCAATTCCGTAAGACTAAAAGTTCTCGAGCCAGGATCGTAGCTCAATCTCCAGGCCATCGATTCGTCGTCTTTTGGGATTTCTTTTGTAATCCAATCAAGAACAGCTCCATACCACTTCAATGCACTTATACAGTTAATTTTAGGGCCACGGCGACCGTTAGGTGCCGCTGCGTCTTCGATATTGTTCAAAGGATTGTTTTTGATAAGGATTGGGATTTTCTCGGTCTCGTACACCTCAACCGACTTCAATATAAACAGATCGTCTCGGAATCCATAGACGATTTTCTTGATTCCCATCAAGAAACTTTGTGCCCAAGTTTTGAATAACTTTCTTTCAAATGTAATCACTTGTCCATTTGTTTCAATGGCTTTTGTAGTTTTGAGTTCAGCATAGTGTTCAACTGGCTCACCTCCATCTTCTGGAAGGTAATCCCACACACAATCCACTTCTCCTGCAAGTAACATCTTGACCTTGCCGATCCCGGTACGTATAGCTGAGATATATTGTTCATAATTATTTACAATCTTCTTGTTTCTCTTGTCAATCATTGGTCTTGTGCAGTCTGCCCATGGTTTGGGGATCGTTGCCATGGCCTCGAATTTGTACCCACTATACTCACAACGCTTAACATGATCATATTTTTCAGGAGTCATTTCCGCTTTCTGTTTTGCATCACTTTCATTTCTTCTCCGTAATTCTAATTCCTCATCACTCTTGACAAACAACTGGCCATCATAAGCTATGATATTCAAATCAATTGGATCCTGTAAGTTATATGGCAATGCCAATATTTTCGTCATCAATCCACGAAATGTAATTATATCGACGGGCACTTTGCCATGTTGCATTTCATGAATTTCCAACGCTTTAAGGAGACTACCAAAGTCTCCTAAGTTATCTTCTTCGGGAATCTTCTTGAATTTGGCATATCCTCCTTGTAAATCGATTTGGTTGTTGATTTGCACATCTGGAAGGTAGTAGTACGAGACGGCCTCGTCCACTATCCGCTTACGATCATATATCCATTCATTATCTATATCTCTAGCAAATGTGAAGAGTTCCTTGGGTTGTTTAAGAGCCGTCGTCTGCGCTCGTGTGTTTAATGGAAGCGTCTTCACCATTCTATGTAGTAGTGAAGTAGAGTAGGATTTGGAGTTGACTTTTTTCATCTCATCTGCGAAATGCGATATTGTCACTAAGGAGCAAAGCGACTTAGTGCTCGAGAACTCGAGCTCTATTGTCTGACGAGACTGTCTGGCTGGTTATACCAATTGGCGGAACTTAGGCGGACCTGTAAGACTCTTATTCTTTTATTTATACTTTTAACTTCTTAGAATATCTAATTGATTTTATTCACGTAACTATTGTGGATAAAATCGTAGATATCAGAAAATCCTATCACTACGAATCGAATCCTTACTACTATAAGCTGAATGCTCATCGCTAGAGAATAATCCACTAATATAAATTATCCTAGTATTTCTCATCTGTCTAGTATTTAAGCGTATAATCGCAAGATCTTTTGGCCCAGATCTGATTAGAGAGCCATATTTGGATGAGAAGTTTACTGACGATTTATTGTGTTAAGGAATAAACGTAGAAATTCTCTTGACCTTTATTTGGTGAACATCTTCAATGTCGTAAACTATATTCAATGTCATAGGATGCATTAGCTCTAGTCACTCGACGGCATCGAATTGGTTGGTTTGTGATTTTAGAAAGTTAATCTCTTAGGGATCGTAATATTATAAAAGAATCTACTACTTAACAAGGGCCAGGTTTGACCGAGTATACACTACCATGGGCTCCAATTTGAGAGAAAGGCGGCTATAGGGCTTCTCTGACCAGAGAGTATATGGTCCTGACAAAATATATCCTGGTATCCTTTCAAAATAACTCATAAATACTGAGCTAGCATTTATTGATATGTGATTATTAGTGAATGTTAGTAAATATTAGTGGAGATTACTGGAAGTAGTGGATCTTCGTGAATAGTAGCGAGTAATATTGAATATTAAAATACTAATGAATACTAGCGAGTATTAGTGAATTAGGATAAATTTACTTGTTTAATATTCATCTCTATGTTGTAATTTGGTCCATATTACTATAATATCCAACCCTTATCATACATACTATTCATCCAGTACTTGAATACTTCATTACTCAACTAAAGTAGTCCAGATATGATACCACCAATCCTCAAAATTGAAAATTTTAAAAAGAATTATTCTTGGTGTAGATCTTGAATATATATCTTGATATTAATCACTTCCTCGTGTCTTCGAGAGTTCTATCAAGATACATAAGATTCTCTCTAACTAAGAAGATTCATAGTTATTGATCTCTTAGACGATGTAATTCTTCAGTTGTCCAATTGATCGAAAACGTATTATATCACTTGTATAAAGATTTTATCCCTTCATCAACCTTTCTACCAACTCCATCAACAATTACAGCTTTAATTCAATCTGTGCTCCTTCTAACGAGCTCCCCATATCTAGTTGCAAAAATAAAGAACCAAAAGTCCTGCATATAGCACTTGAATGAATTTGAAGAAAAAATTCGAGAAAATTGGTTGTATAATTAGTACAACCAATCACTCTATCACCCTATCAATACAATGTCTGCCAAAGCAGTTATGATCAAGTTAATAGTGGGCGCCGGTAAGGCTGCCCCGGCACCACCAGTTGGTCCTGCATTGGGATCCAAAGGTGTCAAAGCCATCGACTTCTGTAAAGAATTCAATGCCAGAACTGCCCATTACACTCCAGGAATACCTATTCCATGCGTGCTTTCAGTGAAACAAGACAGAACCTTCACATTCGAAATGAAATCTCCTCCTACTTCTTGGCTTTTGATGCAGGCCGCTCAAGTCACCAAAGGATCCGGAAAACCGGGCCACGAGTTTGTTGGTAAAATCAGTTTGAAACATATCTACGAAATTGCTAAAATCAAGAAAACTGATGAAAGACACAAGGACGTCGATTTGAAATCTATCTGCGGTGCTGTGCTTTCGACCGCCGAAGTTATCGGTATCGAAGTTACCGCATAAACATACCAATCTACTTGTAAAATAGAATATCTCTTGTACATATCTACAATCAACAGCATCGGCAAGATCCGCAATTATAACGTAAAGTTTTGATTATAATACCTAATAGACAAGAAGTAAACCTTTAGAACGATGTAGAACAGAAATGCATGGAATATAAACATTTGATCCGAGTGACTTGAAAAGAATCAAATGGTGGTCGTGGTTATCACGTTCACTTCTTTTTGTTCTTATCAAACGCTGCAATATGTGCTTTAGACTGGTCGACTTGAGTATGGTCGTGATTCTCGCCCTTAACCACACAGTAGCTGGAGTTACCGTCGGAGCCATAGCGCTCTTCGACGGAGCACATACATACACTCTGTAACCATTCGTCGGAGAAACATTCATCGATGGTCATACGACAAGCAGGTGCCAATTCCACCATTCTACCGATCAATGGACGACAATCTTCAGGCAAGGCCAATAATAATCTGCCTGCACCAGTTTCTGACGAAGTATGATCCTTACCGTCAGTAGTGGCAGTAGCAGCAGCGTTTGTGACTGGCGGAGCGCTGGTTGCAGGCTCTTGCTTTGCAAATGGTTCTTCAATGATTTCATCAAGTTCATTGGAATGAGTTTGTTGCATATCATGAGGAGTCTTCTTTAAAACTTCTGCGATTGGAATGTAATCACCTCTGCTCGCAAACAACTTGAAACTTGGATCTGCCAACTTTGGCACTTTCCAAGGGAACTTCTTCAACATCATACAACAGTAAATTATAGCTGCAGACCACACATCTACAGGTCTAGGGTCATATTTGTTGAAAACACAGACTTCTGGGGCCAAATATGGGTCTGAACCAACAATACCCTGGGACTCAATCAATGTCTTGGTGAAAGGATAAGAAAAGACAACGGCCGAGCCAAAGTCGATAATTTTAACAATACCTCTAACGTCGATAACACAATTGTCTAATTTCAAATCACGATGAGCCAATCCCATTGAGTGCAAGTAATGTATACCTGATAAAACTTGTTTAAAACAACAATTAATCTCTTCACGAGACATTTTGTTAGACATGACAATCGCAAACAAATCAAAATCACAGTATTCCATAACCTGAAGAATACGTTCATTTTCATAACAGATTTCAACTGTTTCAATAATGTTAGGATGCTTCAATGTGGAACCAATACAATATTCACCAGTAATCTTTTTAGCGTAGTCACGCTTTGTTTCGTTCTGATATTTAGCTCTGAATTCCTTCACAGCAAACACGGTTTTGTCAGATAAACGATTGACCAACTTGACTGCACCACCTGCACCTGCACCCAAGCTTTCGCCTAGTTTAGAATAACGTTTGGAAAATGCCACTTGTGGTTGTGCATTGATGAATGGCAGTACAGAACCTCTTCTTTCCTGATACAGGATTTTGTTTTGCAAAGTCGCCGATCTAGAAATAGAAGGATGTCCGAAAGACAGCGGATTTCCATTTCCTGGAGATTGGGAATATGATGCATTGGAAGTCGATGTAGACAATGAGTTCTGGCCAAATGAACTTGGCTGAAAGTTCGACGCTTCCGAGGAAGATCCTGGGATGTTTACACCATTATTATGACTGAAATTGGCACTTGAAGTAGATGAAATACTAGTGGCTCTTGAAATGCCATTGCCATTACCTCTAAGAGAACTAGATAAGTTTGAAACTGATGAAGAAGGTTGAGGGGTCGATGATTTTTTGAAGAATCTTTTCAAGTTAGCCATAGAATTGTGTCTAGATTGCGAATATTGCATGGCTGGTGTGTTTGTTGAGTCGCCAGATGAGATGGATGTAGGTGAACTTGCAATAACTTGCTCTTGGTAAGAGTTGTTATAAAAAGTACCTAAATCAGTCGAAGACGAGTCACGCTTAATGGGCTTGTTTTTGGATGAGAAGAAGAAAGATAACCCTGATTGAGAGCCTGACTTCTGAGATGAGCTTAGGGATGCGGCTTGAGCGTGGGCATGTGCTTGTGCAACTCTTTGCTTGGAGACAACGAATCTTGGTTCTATTGATGCCGAACTAACGTTAGGAGATTGGATGTGGATAGATGAGATGGGTTGACCATTAGGTAAGTTTGGAATATGAGCATTCAGACTGCTTTCGTTAAACAGAAAGAGAGATCCGCTGCTTCCAAAAGATCCGTTCATGTTGGAGGTATTCTGAGTATTAGTTGTAGTCGGAGTTGTGTTGGTGGAGTTGCTCAATGAAGAGGACATATTTGAGTTTCTTCCACCTGGAGCTGAATAAGGAATCGACGACGATAAACTTTCTCCCGAGTATACACCATTGTTCATGAACGAAGAATGGGAAACCGAATTGTTTCTAATGATCCTGGGAGAAGCAGCTGCGCCAGTTGGAGGAGGAGGTCTTAAAGCAGCGGCATCTTTGTTTTGAAAAGCCAAGTTGCTGCTACCAATTGAGTTTGAAAATGGTCTTACATGAGTTTTTGGGGACGTTGGGGAAAATGGCGATTGCCCAGTTCCCGACGGTGTGGTACCTGGCGAAGGAGGAGACGATGAATCAAAACCATTGATGATTTGGGTCGATTTCCCATTAAGAATGTTCATTGACAAAGGCTCCTCCTTGAAGAATTTTGGATTGGTAATAATATGATCGATATTGGCGGCCGACACTTCCTTTTTGGTGGAATCGCCGGAAAGAAGGGCGTTCATAGACGGCGTAATGGTACCCGACAGAGACTGGTTGGCAAGCGATGTATTGCTGTGGTTTTTGGATAAAATGGGGCTGGTGACGTTGGAGTTCGATTCGTTCAAAAGTCTGGTGAGTGACGAGATTTGATGGTGGGCGGTTGAATCTCTTCCCACGAGCGTTCCTCTGGATCCATTTCTTGAATCATCGCCTCCCTCAATCATTTCACCGTCGTCTCGGCGCAGATCTCTCACCCCGCCTTCAGAAATTGCCAACTTCTTCAAGTCCATAGCAATAATAGATGTAAATATGGTGTCAACAGTTCAAAAATTACCCAACGAAACAGGTAACAGGATTCGAAAAATGCTGAATTTAATAAGTGTATATGCGAGTGTATAATACTAGATCACAAGACCACCGAGTAATTCTGGTCGTCACTAGTTGTACGTTGATAGATTAATCGAAGAAGAAAAATCAGGGTGGTAAAAATTGATAATTTCAAATTTCGAAATTGATTGAGATTCAAATTCTATGTTATCGATTGGTGGACCTTAATTACGAAATTGAGATAAGCAATTACGAAAATGTACAGATATTTTAGCCGAGTCAATGGAAAGAGAGTACAAGCACGTTAAGTATAGAGTGACAACTACAGAAATTCGATCTCTCACTGAGAAGGGGTGGGAGGTGCCTCGTATGGCACTGGGTCGTCATCCAACAAAGGTGTATGTCGGGGTGGAGGCGGTCGGCGCGGAAAAGGTTCTCCTCAACACGACCTTTTTGATTTGAACGTGGAGAACATGTTGGACCTGGACGAGAACAATCCTCGATGAAGGCGATGAGTGACTAAATCACTAGCGGACTTATGATAGTCGATATTGTAATAGGTCGTCTCCTGATATTTTGAATTGATTTTGAGCTCGGACTTCTTCGAGAGTCAGATTGATTCTTCGCGAGGAAGGTGACAGCGAATTTCAAAATTAGACAATCACGTGAATATGAAGATTTATGGAATTATAGCGATTATCTAGATATTTTAGACTAAGAAGTAGGTACGATCCGTTTTATGCAATTCGAGGTAGTCAGAGAAATATAATGAATTTTGAAATGTACTAACAAATATGAGACTTCTCTATTTTAGTAAGATATTTCTCTCTTTCTTACAAGACTTCTCTGATTCTCCGAGACGCTTTAGCTATGCCACTTCTCTCCATTTTTTGGAGATAGCTGTAAACTTCGGTAATCAATGTGATGCAATTCCTGTGATAACATTTGTATACCTAAACAAAAAATCCGTAGATCGATAACATTCATATTCTAGATGATAATTAAATTGAAAAGTCATCGAGGTTAAATCTTCAAATCAAAAAGCGTTGCATTTGTTCAATATAATCCACGACGACTATTAGAACAGTTCTTAAAACGCTTAATTAATATTTCACATTTCCTTGATATCAATGTTTGAAAATGCTGAGACATCAATTTTTATCATTTTTAGGAAGATAACAGTTTCACGATCATAAATCTATGAAAATGGGTCTCTTGATGTAGTAGAAACAATACTTTGCAATGGAATGAATAAATCTGCTTGGATACTAAGATAATTTTCTCTGTAAACCTCGAATTCAATAATCTAATTCTTTTTGCCTGTTTTCTTCTTTGATTTGGCAGGTTGCGATAAGACACTGTCGCCTGGGAAGAGAGGCATACCTGAAGAAGTTGATATTCCGATTTGGGATCTGAGTTTATTCAATTTGTATTCTAGCTCCTCTGGAGTTTCGGGTTTTACCAGGACATCTTCACGACGTTCTTTCTCTTTAGTGGACATTTTTGCTTCTGAAGCCTTCTCGTTACGTTTGCGTTGAATGGCAGCTTGCTTTTCCAATGTGGCAATGATAGTTTCTGTGTTTTGGAATACAGCCTTTTGCAACTCTTCGTCATCCATTTCCTTTCTCACTTTGGTGACAATCTTACATTCTTGAATCACATTTCCACCAGTTAATTTGATAAAAATCGGAGCACTCAATGCAAATATAAAAGACTGTACACCTTGTACACCACTCTTGAGCACTAAAAACCAAAACGGCCACATCAACACATACAATATCAAACCCCAAACACTGCCCATAGATAAGAACCTACGTGTGGATGGGGTTCTCATCAACCCTGGGTTAATTAAGTTGATCCGTACGTTACATACAGCCTTGTCTTTCCGTTCATATTCCATCAACTGTCTTTGGTATTCGCGTGCAAATAATCCCAACAACAATTTCGAAGTTCCATAGAGCTTCCAAGGTTGTTTCGAAGGATATCTGCGATTCTCCCACAATAAGTCGGTTGCATCAATTTCAGCCAAGGCCAGTGATGCACATGTGGCAAGGAGAACTCGAACATCTCGGTCGGGAGGTTGGACACGGAGAGATGGACCCAATAATGTCAAAAGATGGAAGTGGGCAAAGTAATTGATCCCCAACTGTCTTTCTATCCCTTCTTTAGTAACTTGTTTGGCCTTCCCTATTGGAATGGATTCTGCTGCGCAACACAACACCCCATCCAACCTTCTTGGAGGTTGATTATCTAACCATTTCGTAGCAAACAATCTAATGGAGTGTAACGACGCCAAATCACATTCTTCGGCATATATCATACCATTATTTGTGCTCTCTCTCATTTCTTCTATATAATCCACAACCCACGCGTCTTCAGTACTTCTCACCAACATAATAATCTGTGCTCCTTTGGTAGCCAACTCGTACACCAAACGAGCACCCATTCCGGAAGTACCCCCTGTGACTATAAAAACCTTGCCATGCATATCCCTCTCCCAGGTATTGGTGGTCCCTCCACAATAATACTTGAGAGCACCAAGACCAGCGACAACTGGTCCATAAACCTTAACATATTCCCAGCCAGGAATTACTTCGGGGCCGTCATAAAGTACTCTCGAGATTATATCTATGGGCATTGTTGTATATATGATTTCTTTGCGCTATAGCCTCGACTTGTTCGAAGCATTTCTGAGGGCGTAGAAATCGGCTTCTATATTTGATGCCTGCATATACCGTTGCCTATAGATTTGAATTTTCAAGCTCATCTCATATATCAAAGGCACACTCCAGGCTAAACTATGGAAGAATCAATATTTTATATAGCAGAAGGTAATCCTGCTGACAAGCACTCACAAGAATCGTTTGCTTTGTCAACCTCCTCGCATACTTCTCAACAACATGCATCTTTTAGACAAGCAGATTGTCCTCAAAATGGTGCTGTCTTGACTGGTATTGGTAAAGGAGAACGTTTGATAGTCGTAGCTCCTAACAAGGCTTTATTGAACATATATTCTTGGGGAAAAGAAAGTCCTGACCAAAAGATTCCTGTTCCTGAACAACTCACTTGTTTGGCGTTGTGTCATCATCCAAATCCGGTTGTTTCTGGCGAAAGTAGACCACATTCTCTTCCTAGCTTTAGACTCCCATGGTTATTGGCAGCCGGTTCTAGGTCGGGAAAAATCTACGTGTGGGAATTGTCTTCTGGAAACTTATTATGTGTTAAAGAAAGTCATTATCAACAAGTGTCGTCTATCAAGTTTTCTTCATGTGGAACATTTTTGGTGACCGGTGGTTATGATGCTAGAGTCATGATCTGGCGTACTCTTGACTTGATTTCAATCTATTCGAACCAAGATGACGAGAGAAACATCAAGCCTTACCATTCCATCACTGATAATTCATTACCTTTGACCAATATATTGTTGTCTCTGAATGGTATTGTCAACGACTTGAAATTATATACAGCCTCCAGAGACTCTACATTGAGAGTTTACGATATCATCACCAAAACCTTATTAACCACCTTCATCTTACCGTACGCTATTGAATCTTTGACCAAGGATCCGGCCAACAGAGCTATTTATTGTGGACTTTCCAATGGTTTGATTAGAACCGTTCCACTCTACAAAATCAACCAACACACCAGTGTTTTGGAAAGCATAGGAGGAAACAGCAAAATCATCACCTTAGATAACGATCCGAACTTACTCTCCACCTTTGTTCACCATCAACAACGTATAAATACCGAGGCTGCGTCGAATTTACATAAAGCCACAAGTAAAGCGAACGATGAAAAACCAATTTTGGTGACACAGCTTGATATATCCTTAGATGGAACCAGTATCATATCTGGAGACTCTTTGGGAAGAGTGTTTGTCTCAGATATTGCCACCAGACAAGTATTAAAGACGTTTACTCCATGTAACTCCCCAATTTCGTATATCCAAATCAATGCCTGTCCCTTCGAGGTCAGCAACAATTCTGGAAATGCCGGTACAAAGGGTAAGAATGATAAGAAGCACAGATTAATTCCTCAGTTGAAGAGAGTTTTGGCCAGCAATGAACCAATCGAACACCAATTATACTTGGAGATCCCAGGAACCATGAACTTGGATGATGAAATGGATACTGAAACCGAAGCAACACCTTTCGGCGATGATGAGGAAGACTTTGAAAAATGGTTGGTCCGCAAGTCACAAGAAGAACTTGCTTTCAAAAACCTTTCTAACATAAACTCGTCTGTCAAGACTCTCGGAGACTCGACCAACGGTCTTGTTAACAACAAGGTTACGGACTTACAAGAAAAATTGGACACAGTTGCAAAGGCATATACCGAATTAAGGACCAAGCATGAACAATTACTCTCCGAGCACTCCAAATTGCTTAACCAATAGTCATTACTGTATTTTAGCATATAATAAAAGAATAGATTAAATTTATGATGATTGGATTTGAATGAAGAAATCTTTAAATTAAGAATTAGTGATACATGTCTTCATAGCTAATTAATAGACGTTACCTAGGAATATCTGTCATTATTTGTTATAGATAATTCCGTAATATTTGTTATAGCTAATTCCGTCATTAATTGTTATAAGTATATTTCATAATTTGTCAATTGAATATTATTATTAAAAAAACATTACCTGCCTGGTGAGAGTGCCCTGTTGAAACCCTTATTTCTATTCATGTATTGTCTATACTCAGTTTTCTTCTCTTGTTTGACTGCTCCACCTTTTGTAGCCGTAACATGTTTTCCCTTTGTAGTTCCGAACCCACCGAACCCCATTAGACTGATCATATTAGGATCTTCTTCTTCGTCGCTGTTGTCTTCGGCTTCATCTATGATCTCGCTTTTTCGCCTTCCACGTCCCTCTCTTTCTTCTTCTTCGAATTTCACGTCAGGCTCTCCCTCTCTGGTCCTTATTTTGAGACGATCCCGAGATCTTCCTCGGGTGTCCTGTTCTTGTTGGAATTCGGGTGATTTGATCTTGTTATTAAATGAAGTGTTCAGTAGTGGTAGGTCATGTAATGACGTATTTTCTTTCTTGTATAGCGTAGACTTGTGAAGTTTATCCGATGACCTTTCGTATGATCTCTCTCTGTATGACGATTTCATGGGGGAGGTCAATGAGGAAGTTAATGGGGAACGGTGCGAGATGGTGTTGGTTTGTGACTGTTTCGAAGGTGACCTTGAGTTTCCGCCCTTCACAGGCAGTCTGGACCTGGATCGTGAGTTACATCTTATGGTAGAGACGGAAGAAGATGACCCATTTAGGGGCTCACCAAAACTGGGGCTCTTGGATTTGAAATTGATTCTGATTTTATTCCCTTCCATGATAACACAGAATAGAACTGATGTGCTAATGTTCTAGGCCTGGAGAACTTGAATGAACGTGGTGAGTTCGTTGGTTATCGTTAGGGAGCTTGTTTTAGATTTTAAGTGGATCACGTGCTATCTCATCGAAGGGAAATTTAAATTTCATACACTACAACTTTAACTAGAACACGCCAAAGATGGAAGATACCTCTAAATTAACGAAGAAAGAAAGGAAGGCCTTAGAATTCAAACAGAAGAAGACTAAGGAAGAGAGGGACGAAGAAAAATCCAAAAAAGAAGAAGAAAATGCCAAAAAGAGAACGTTAGAAGAAGCTCAAGATGAAGCTAAGAAAGAAGGCGACTCAGACAATCCTCCTAAAAAGAGAAAAACAAGAAGAGGCAAAAAGGGTAAGGGGGTAAATGGAGGAAAGGGACCTCGGTTCATCTTATTTGTAGGTAATTTACCCTACGATATTGAAGAAGCTGAGTTGATGGTACATTTCAAAAACAGTAAGCCAGATAGATTGAGAATCAGACAAGACAAAGGAATTGCTTTCATGGAATTCGACAACGACACCAAAGAAATACAGAGTAAGATGGAATTGGCTTTACTGAAACATCACAGTACCCTCAGAACCCGTAAGATCAATGTAGAGTTGACTGTTGGTGGAGGTGGTAACTCGGAGAACAGAGTCAATAAGTTAAAGGCCAAGAACGAGACTTTACTTGAAGAAAGAAGAGATAAAATCGTAAAGGATAAGATGGCAGCCGCAGAAAAGAAGAAGAACGCTGCTGCTAACGCCGCTGCCAATGCCAGTGCCGAAGATACCAGTGCCACCTCTGGTGGAATCCATCCTGCTAGAGCAGCATTAATGAAATAGATCGCCAGAGGTAAAAATATCATAGAACGACTGTCACAAATGAGATGATATACTAGAACAGAGTAAGTGGTGACGTCACAAATATACTTCAGTACCTGTTGATGTCTATTCTCACAGAGTAGCTGTTGATGTCACTAATTCTTGAGGATATTCTAGAGATATCCTAGAGATTCTTGAGATATTCTGGACATATTCCATGTGCATACATAACCTGTAAATATGATACGCTACACTAATGGTAAAATACCTTTACTATTGACTTTCAATGTATATTAGAATAAAAACTAACAATTACTAATACTATAACTTGGAATAATACATATTAACCATGCCTGAAATAAAAAGATAAGAAGTAAAGAACGGCACATTTGAAAAGAGTCAAGAATACTAATACCAACTCAAATAAACCGACTGAAGAATACAATATTAGGGTGACGTGAAGAATATAAGCTAGTTGTAGAGGGATCTCTTGATAAGTTAGTTGAGGGATCTCTGAATATTTTAGTTGAGGATCTCTGGATCAGTTACTTTAGTGATCCCTGAATAAGCTAGCTGAGGGAACTTTGAAGAATAGTAATACCTAAGTTCCACCAAGTTTAACAACTGGAACAAAGAACAAAGGTTCATAGTATAAGATATTAAGCAGTAAATGTAATTAGGGTCGATGGGGCTGAAGTGGAGACTAGAAAGTAAGTTAGTGGATGGTTTGGAGAGCTTGTATAGTCCTTTGGAAGACTTAGACAAGTCGTTTGATAGTTGATAAGTAGTTGGTAAGTAAATTGATTAGTCATTGATAAGTAAATTGATCAAAAGTACTCAAATAGAACAGGTCTAACTTGAACACTAAAAGGTCGTTGGTCTATAAAATAGTACACTTTCTTGCCTTTCTAATTCTTTTCTTTCTTAAAGGAGCAGGTGTGGTTGAATTTTGTTTGGATTGTCCTGGAACTCCAACGGTATCAATTTCATCGTTTTCCTTAAGGTTTGGAGGGTCTAAGACAACTCTAATTGCATAATCAAAGATTTCTTTGACACCTACTTGCGAGGCGGCTGAACATTCTAAATATTGTATGGCACCCAACTCCTTGGCCAACTTGATACCTTGATCAACAGAAATAGGTTTAGTATTCTTTTCAGCCAACTCGTCCAAGACATGCAAGTCGTCTCTCAAATCGGTTTTAGTTCCAATCAATAAAATCAAAATATCCTTAGGGGAATGGTGTAAAATTTCTGGTATCCACTTAGACTTTACATTATAGAATGAGTCTGGACTTATCACTGAGAAACAACACAAAAATATCTCGGTCTGTGGATACGATAACGGTCTCAATCTATCATATTCCGCTTGTCCTGCTGTATCCCACAATCCCAACTTGATGGGCTCCCCATCGATCATGATTGTAGCGGAATAGTTATCGAAAACGGTTGGAATGTAATCATTCGGAAAGGTATTGGTAGTGTAAGAAATCAATAAGCATGTCTTACCAACTCCCCCGTCTCCTACAACAACTGATTTGATACTTCTCATGGTGCTGGTGAAAGGAGAAGTATAATTGGTATGAAAAATTGACGGATGAATTCGTGCGACCTGTGAGCGACCTGTTTTCCAACTGATGGGTTTATGGATCCGGAAGAATACTACGACGAAGGATAATTTTGGTTGTAATGGGGTGGTAGTCCACCATTCCAGGGTCTATTAGCCATCTGTCTACTAATTGGCTTATAACCAAACTACTGTGACTGTTAAATATAGTCCTTGCGACGATATGTACCGAGAACCGAGCATCTTTCACCATAAACTCACTCTACTTCTAAATATTTCTAGCTATACCGAACTATTTCTAGCCATACCTATTCACAAACAATTCTCACCTCTCTCGAGGTTTTATAGGGAGATAATTGAATGGAATCTTGAATTACTAACAGAGTGGCCCCGGTTCTGAGGCTCCAAGGTACTGAGATACGACATTTACTGAATTGATTTAGTGTTAATTATTACTGTTTTAGTGTAAGATGCGGGCATTTGCTGTGACTGCCGGGACATTACACAGTTAAACTACGGCATATTATTTTATGGCTATATACCATAAGAATTTTTTTTTATTATTTCGCTTAAGCTCTAAAGCCGTATAGAATCGATTTTCACGAAGTGCTAGAATTTAGAGTGGTTCGAGTTGATGTGATTAGTTTGCTTATGGGTAGCTATAATATTGTATAGTAAAGATATGCCAAAGCTCCTGATATTTCTTATGTAGTGTACGTAATGAATAGTGGAACGGCTAATTAAAATTTCACTACAACTTAGAGGATTATCTGAGTCTCAGTAAGAGAGAAAATTCAGACAACTCATAGAGAATACTGAGAGAAACAACTCAGAGAATCATAAAAGAGACTACTCAAAAAGCTCTTGGGATCCTAATAATTGCAGACAATACTTCCCCATACTAGACTAGCTCATTGATCTCCATTAATATACCCTACTACCACTCCGAAAGACTAGATGTTCCACGTGATATTATAAACCTTTTCAGATCTGCATATAAACCAGTACTAACATCACTCTTGACACATCCTACTCTTAGTAAATAGGCTGAACAACCAAATCTCAGTATGGTTAGTCTGCCTGTAGAGTACTTCACAGAGAACTTTCTGAGTAGAACTTTCCCCATACCATCTTTGTAGAATATCTCCAGCCCACACTATAAAAATTCCAAAACCCAATCTCACTTTTTGCAACTCTGTTTTTTTGATGTTTCATTGTTTATTGGTGGAAATGGAACTCAACTGATAGATCAAAGTCCAGCTTAGATCCATATCATTTCACTATGAGCACATTGTCAATATTTACAAGACACTTTCATCGTTCTTGCATAAGAAATTCTGATTTCTCTCACATTGTTATAGGTGGAGGAGTCGTTGGCACATCAATAGGTGCGGAGTTGCTGTCTATTCCTGGGAACAATGTTCTCTTGGTCGAACAACATGAACACTTGGCGATGGAGACAACATCAAGGAATTCGGAGGTTATCCATGCCGGACTTTATTATCCAAAGGACAGTCTAAAGGGCCAATTGTGTATAAAGGGTAAAAACAAAATATATGAAGCCTGGGAGTCTGGAAGTTTTCCAGTTGAACTTCAGAAATGTGGTAAATGGGTTGTTGCCCAAAACGACACCGATGCTGAATATTTGCATCGGTTGCATGCTAATTGCGTAGAAAATGGCGTGCCAGTGTCTATGATATCAGCGGAAAAGGCTAAAGCAACCCTTCCGTTGATCCTGGCAAAGGCTGGTGCATTGGAAAGTCCAACTACCGGAATTATATCGGCCCATGAGCTAACCACTTTCTTTCAGGCATCGTTTGAAAATAACCAGGGGACAATTGGCTTCAATACCAAAGTCACAGGGATTCAATACAGTCAAGGAATTCCAAATTATCGTCTTCAGCTTGTAGAAAAGGATTCGGGGTCTGAATTCGAATTGACTACTGATAATGTCGTGAATGCCGCAGGATTGCATGCACAACAAGTGTCCAATCTTCTCTTACCTTCCGATAGACATCTCCAGAGCTATTTTGCAAAAGGAAACTATTTCAGTTTCCTGCCTCCAACGCCCATGAGTACCATCAAGATTACCAACAAATTGATCTACCCGTGTCCGAATCCAAATGCAACATCCTTAGGAACTCATCTAACCTTTGACTTGGGTGGACAATTGAAGTTTGGACCCGACTTGGAATGGCTAGATGTACAAAACGCTCATGATATAGACTACACCCCAAGCTCCAAAAACTTGGAAGGTGCGTATCATGCGGTCAAATCATACTTTCCATCCATCACCAGAGACTCTTTGCATCCCACCTACTCCGGAGTCCGGCCAAAGATCATGTCAGCACAAGATAACAAGCACAAATTTGCTGATTTCATTATTCGAGAGGAAGAGGGATTTCCAGGGTTCGTCAATTTGCTTGGAATCGAAAGTCCAGGCCTAACTGCTTCTTGGGCCATTGGTGAATATGTCAAAGACATATATCATAAATAATATAGATATTACTAAATCTACAAATCATCGTCATTATCTACTGATACATTATAGTCATTATATTTCTGTATATAACTTTAAAATCATCGTCATTTTACATTTGTATTAGAACTTTCTTCTTTTAGTGTCTGATTCTTCGTCTTCTTCCTTCACCTTTTCCTTCTTTTTGGGTAAATCCGCTGGTTCTGTTGGTCTTGGAGACTCCACAAAGAAGTCATGGAGAAGGGCCTGGGTCAGATCACATCTCCTGCTAGGATCCAACTGAGTCATCGAGATCAACAAGTCCAACGCCTTCTCAGTTGCTGCACTAAATCGGTTTCTCAACTCTTGTCTTGATGGAGGAGGATACACTCTCAATGCGTTGTATAATGGTAAACTGGATACATTTGGCCAGATCAGTTCTGTGGGCGTTCCCAACGCTCTAAAAGTCACATCTAGCTGGTCAACATCATCTTTTCCTGGCAAATAAGGAGTTCTCAACATCAATTCGGCAAATATGATCCCCACAGACCACATATCCACGGCCACGGAATAATGTTTAGCTCCAAAAAGCAACTCAGGCGATCTATACCATCTTGTCACGACATTTGATGACAAATCCTCGTTTGCATTGCCCAAAGATCTTGCTAAACCAAAATCGGCAATCTTCAACTCGCCATCGGGTGCCAATAACAAGTTATTAGGCTTCAAATCACGATGCAAGATGAAATTACGATGACAATGATGGACTCCACGCAACGTCATCAAGAGCCACGACTTGATATCGGATGACTTGAAAACAACAGAGGTGTCTTTGATCAACACCTCCAAATCGCAGGGCAAAAACTCCAACACTAAGTTCAAATTGTTGGTGCCTGAGAACACATCTATCAACTCAATCACGTTTGCATGCTTTAATTCTTGTAGGTATTTGACTTCTCGTATAGCCGACATATCCAAGCCATCCTTGAATATTCCCGTCTTGATTTCCTTGATGGCGATCTTCCGTTTGGTGGCGATTTGGTTGCCTAGGTATACCACGGCGTACGTCCCTTCACCAACCTTTCGATCTTTAGAATATTTTGAAACCGGGGGACTATTTGTGGGTTCTTTAGATATCACTTGTGTGGTCATTTAGTTGTGAGTAGTGGTTGTGATGAGTGTGGATTTACACTGGTGATATGAGTGATAGTTTATGGGTGATAATTAATGAGAGATAATCTGTTTATGACTGATATATTGATAAAATTGATATGTTAGATGTTGCTAGCGATACTCCTTGATACAACCGATACTCTATGGTCTGTCGGTAAAAATATCGCTGTGACTCCCTGGCTGGTTGAACTTATGATTAAGTGGGGCTGGATCTTTCAGGTAAATATGTAAAAGTCAAATTTTGAGATTTTCATATCGCGACCGAATTGAGAAAGTTGCGTCAAGATGACTTAGAGTTGGTTTATGAACCCTAAGCTAGAGGAACCAGATAGAGAGTGCCGATGAAGTAGCCAACGCATGTAGTGCCAATGAGTGTTCACTACCGAGGTATACTTCGTTGTGTCAGTTATATAGAGAGAATCCCTTTTTATACAAGCTTTTAAAATTATACTTGTCACGTTATTCTAGAAGAACTATTCTTTAGAGCTTGCTTGGTCTTCACATTATTTAATATGGGACTATTCATTTCTATATAGTTGTGTGAACTAAAACTATACATAGTATATCTTATACTATGTGTAATGTATGTTCTTTATATATTCCTTTAAGTTGTTCGTTCCAATTAGTCCACTTTCCACCATATTTGCACCCATTAATGTACCTACTCTGAGCGCAGCAAATAGTTGCATTTATCTGAGTATTCTTAGTGGCTCAGTATTCTGGAGAGCAGTCTCGGTATTTTCGGCGTTCATTTTAGATCTGACACAGATTACAAACAAGCAACTTTGCTACACCTATCATACTTAGTTCTTAAGGTTTTATACAGCGATGTTATATGCAGTATATTGTCGTCGGTAGATTCAGCCAGTGTAACTCTGACCAAAACTCCCTCTAGCAGATAAATCAACATATATAATAACTCGAAGCATACCCTGATATATCACATACCAGCTCACAGTACTTTTAATTAGTAATTAATCACAATATTCAGCATTTAGTATGGCTCACGTTATTATCTTCAATATATTCGGCTCTCGCACGACCTAGTATAGATTAGCTACTGTTACTATTTAAGAGAGGTTGGTGATTTATTGAAAGGTAGCGAAGAATGAATAGTAGTGTGACAATGGTAATCACAGCTCCCTTTAAGAAGTAATTGTGAGCTGCTATCATTTTATAATAAAGAGTTGCATTATCAGCACGAATTCTGTATAGTCTGATCATCATCATACATCTGACTCAGATTACACAAGCAACTTCGCTACGCTCAGTTACTTGATTCGCTCAGTTACTTATTTATTGATTTATGTTATTAGATTTCAAGCTATGCATCCTCAATGAAATCAAACTGTGAAGAATGTAGAAAAGCTATGAATAAATGCATGAATACTATGATTATGATTTTTAATTAAAATGGCGAGCCTGCAACACAGTCCCATTGGCCAAACACGTACCAACTGTTCCCACTGTCGCCAATAACCAAGCCTCGATATAACCCGACCTCCTGGCACTTGATATTGCATTCATATGTTCCAAATGGCTTGGAATGATCAGCCTTGGATAATTTATAGTACTTTCCAGAAGGAGATTCAATGACGATTTTAAAGTCGTGGTTCATAAGTCCCGAGCCACTGCTCAATCCTCCGGCCGGGTACTGTTCGATTTCAAAGTTGTACGAGTTCTTTGCTTGAATTCGACTTGTTTGAGGAACCTTGATGTATAAGTCGTTGTTCTGACTCTGGACAGTAGGATATTTAGGAACAAACTTGCATGGCTTGTAGATTCCAGTGTGATATAGTGGAATCACAATCGCCAACTCGTGGATGTTATCAAAGTGCTTTTGTAGTCCCTTGGGTCCTGCGAATATCTGTAACACTCCAATGGACTCATTTTCGGGAAGAAGGGCCTTGATTTTGGCTACTCGCTTATTGTTGATCCATTTGATCTGACATAAACTCAATTCGTTGGTAGTGACCTTGGAAGTCTTGACCAATGTGAAAAGTTCAATATCAACCGGGATGTTTAGTTCCAATTCAAAGAATTCCAAGTCCTTAAGTCTGGTAAGGGCGTTGTTGAAGTTTCTGAATCCTAGGTTGCTTCTGTAGTAGCCAGAGTACGCCCGTGGCAAGTGAAATGCTATATTTTGGTCGACTGGCGGCAAAATGTGTTGAAGATCTATCACTGATGGAATATGGGTCGAAACGATATTCAAGGGTTTGGTGAGAAAGTGGTATTCATTGAATCCACGTGGATGGTTCCGGATATTACTTACCGATCCGTTCTTGAAACAAAACGTATCCAAAATCAAGAATTGGTTCTCAATCAATACTGACAACCAGCAATGGTTAATGACGTATTGTTCGTTGTGGTAGAATTCGTTGGGTTTTTTCCAGAATCCCAACACAATTTCTGACGGAACTCTTAACGCATCCAATACTTTTTTAAGCAAGTAGTTGATCTGGTAGATGGTTGCTTCTCCTTGTTGCAACACTTCACTTAATATTGGCTTAACGGTCAGAATTTTGCTTGATTCGTCAATGATCTTGAATTTGCATAAATGAAGGAGAACACATCTGACCTGACTGATTTTCGACGAGTTGAATTTGACACTGATATCAGAGATCAATTCGTTCAAGTCTGAATTCGTGTCGTAGTTTTCCATGAAAGAGTCGATTTTTTGTATAGGAATGTCAGACACATCAAGTGCAAGGTCATCCGAGTCTAAATCTCCAACTGTCTCATTGGTGTTGATGTCAGAAACGTAATCTAAAGGTTTCACAATGAGGGAGCCTTCTTCCCTAACAATTCGTCTTGTTCTAGCCTGCTTGTCCTGGGAAGTGAGAGAATTCATTCTATTCAAATCCATTTTCATTTTGGCCCAGTCGACGTCCTGTTCAACTACCAATTTCTTTTCAATAGCATTGACTTCTTCGCTCCCTTTCTTTCCCAAAAACTTTTTGAAAATGTTTGGATGCCTCGATTTCTTATCTTGAAAAATGGACTCCATTACATCTTTATTGTTCTTGTCGGTGTGTTCTGGTGAGTCGTCCTTGATTGATAAGTTTTGCATTCTGAGTTCCTGTTGCTGCTGTACATCACGCTCATATTTATGTCTCATGAAAGATCCTGCACTAGTGGCACTAAGCTCTGACAAGTTCAATACATCACTTTGGAGAGACTTGATAGAATTCTTCAACTCTTCTTGTTGCATTTTTGATAATCTGAATATCTCTTCATCGGTCAATGGAAATCTACTTCCTTGACTGTTGGCTGAGATCTTGAAATCACCAGCATCAAATGGAACTTTCTTTATGGCAGTGATTCTCTTATTGTGTGACTCGTTGAGGTTCTCGTCTTGAGGATAGTTGTAAGATTTTATAGGAGTTGAGTGCTTTGGTGGTAGAGGAGGAGGAGATCCCGCTTCAAAGTCGATTTCATCATCTTCGTCGTCAATTTCAATGTACAACTTCTTTCCGAGATCATCTTTCGACTCGTTTTTCTTGGACGATAAAAGGTCTTCGCTGACGTAACCTTCGAGGGAGAGTTCAGAATGGGGTTCGGATGACACTTTCTGTTTCTGATGCATGCGCTTCTGAGTCAATTTTTCCAACTCCTTGAGGTGCTGTAATTCCATCTCCAACTGCGCTCTCTTTTGAGAAATCTCGTTGTATTCGTCTAGTTCGTCTTTGGATACACCACGTCTACCTCTGGATTGGTTCTTTTGAAAATGTTCTGGCGAAAGACTCTCTACAGTATGGTTTTGGAATAATCCCTGTGGAGAAATTGCACCGATTTCAGTATAGGATTGGGATTTCAATCCCTTAAGATCCTCCAGCAGATATAGTTGGGATTTCTGTCCTCGCTCGTCCGGCTGGTAAAGTTGAGACTGGGGTCTAGACTTGGATTTGGGAGATTTCACCTTGTAGGTATCTAGCGGCGATCCTAATGAGTTTCTGTACAAATCGTTTTGGAACAACGCTTTCTTTTGTTCTAGATGTTGTTGTTGTTTGATATGATAATTTTGTTGTTGTTGGATCAATTTGAAGTTTGCGATTTCCCGTTCTCTTTCTCGAAGAAGTTCTTCCTGTTGCTGGTGAGAAATATGTTTGTGCTTGGGGTGGTTCATGCTCGACATCAACTTGTTTGCCGATCTGGACTTTTTCGGGTTATTGTTCGATTTATACCGATGACTATGGTCGATGGTGTCAAAACTAGCATCAAAACTCTCATCGCCTTCGTAGTCATATGAAATATCCGGATTGTTGAGAGCTTTCAATCGCTTTGGCAGAGTGTTGAAATGAGGACCGGGGTTCTTCTTGGCGTCCTTGACTGGAGTATGCAGTTGAGATAAAGATAAAGCAACATTGGAATTAGAATGGTTCAACTGAGGATCCATGATTTCAACATAATCCTTAGGAAAGATTCCTTCGGCGTTGTTTCTCCTCAACTTACCGCTCCACCAACTCAGATCGACAATGGAGTAAACTTCGATGATTTCATTTTCCAAGAATCCTAAGTCTCCTTCTTCTTCACCTGGCCAAGATACATTGGTCTTAACCTTGAATGGTGCTTGTGGAATGGACATTCTCCTATGGAGAAGAAGATGTGATTATGAAACGATTAGATACTAAGATTAGTACTGATTAGGCAAGATTAGTGATAACTAGAATTAGACAAGATAATAACTGCTAGACAATACTAGGGACCGATAGATGATGTTTGGTTCTGTTTAGAGGTGATTGATGTTGATTATTTTGATTGGTGACTAATGTTTGTAACTGTTGGTTACTACTAGACTGATCTATTGGCTGATCTATTTTGATCTATTGACTGATCTATTGATTAATCTATTGATTAATCTATTGATTAATCTATTCTGGTCTATTGGTTAATCTAATGACGTAGTGGATGCAAATGCTGGCTCTCGCTAATTAAAGTGACAATGACGATACCTCGCAATGGTACGGCTGGTTAATGAATGATTAGATGCAAGATAGCGAGTCTTACGAGAAGAAAAGACACTACCTTAAACTAAAGAATGATCCGAAATCCTTAAATGAACTTGCTATACATACATCGCCGTTTGCAGCACTACACAATAGATATTGGGTGAAAAATTTCAAGTTGATTTCAGATCGGTATATGGGACTTATTACCTAACTAGGAAAAATGTAAATATTGAATTTGTTAAGACATCATATAGAACGATACGTCTACTAACCTTGGATATGTATAGATGTGGGTATAGTATTGCGGTATAGTTCCGGCAAGAAAGATATGTAGTACTTAGTGAAACTTACTAGGTGAATCTGAAGTGCTTCTCTTAGAAACTTGAAGAGTATTTAGTGAGTCTTTAGCGACTTACTTTGTGAACCAGAGGCAGTTATCATGATATTTAATAAATACTTATAGAGATCTTTGACAAAGTATTCTTTGAATTGCCTGAAATAGTTATCATGAAGATAATTCCTTTAAAAGTTCATATTATGATTCTAGGACTTATTATAATTTAAAGTATCATCATATATAATACTTATGATACTTCACTTTATCTAGAACTTCTTATCATCTATAGTACTTCTCTTTATTAAGAATCTATCATCATCTATGATACTTCTCTTATCTTTACAGCTCGCTTATTGTTGTTGACGGACACCACTGACAATGTCATCGACTCTCAACAACATACAGGCACTTTCAATACCGGTTTTGATCGATTGTTGCTTGATAACTTCCGGTTCCCAGATTCCATATTCATTCATATCAACGACCTTACCTAAGTCACCATCGATACCAAAGGTATGTTCGCCGTTGGCATGTTTGGCTCTTAATTGTGATAAGATTCTGATTGGGTTTCCTCCACAGTTTTGAATCAAGGTTCTTGGAATAACCTCAAAAGCATCGGCAACAGCTTGGTATGGCCATTGGGCAACACCTTCAATGGACTTGGCTTTTTCAGCCAACTTTACACTGACGGCCATTTCGGTGGCACCTCCACCTGGAGACAATGAAGGCTCAAACATGACGTTTCTGGTAACGGCCATGGCATCGTGTAAGTTTCTTTCTATTTCGTTTAAAATATCTTTCGATGGACCTCTCAACACAACAGTACAAGCTTGTGGATCTCTACATTCAACCAAATAGGTGAAGTATTCGTCACCAATCAATTCAACATTGAACAATCCACATCTGGTACCTATATCAGATTCCTTCAAATCTTCAATTCTATTAACAATCGTAGCACCAGTAGCACGGGCAATTCTATTATTATCGGACTTCTTGACTCTTCTTAAAGCAGTCACTCCACCCTTCAATAAATAATGTTGGGCAAGGTCACTGACCCCCTTTTCAGTCAAGACCAAGTCTGGTTTCAATTCCAAGAGCTGTTCACAAAGCAACTTGACTTGTTCTTCTTCGATCTGTAATATTCTATTCCAATCTTCTTCCTTGGTGATTTCTATATTAGTTTGCGATTCTCCCTTCTTGTATTCCAAAGGACAATCCAATAAAATGATTCTTGGGTTTTCAATACGTCTCTTCATCTTAGGATGCGTAACATCCTTATTCAATAAAATCCCATCCAAAACTTCACTATCGGTGACTTCTCCACCTGGGATCTTTTCAATTCTGACGTATCTCTTGACATCAATTTCCTTATAGTTACCTTCTTGGATTAGAACGGTTTGTACGGCCTTCAATGATAATTCACACATCTTTTGCGACCACTTGCTGACATATTTGGTACCAATTGAGGCCTTAATTAATTTGAGCATGGCTTCTCTGTTGTCGATGTCAACCGGAACGGAGACTTGATGGATGATTTCCAAAGCATCGCTCAACGCACGCTTCAATGCTTGAATAATGATGACTGGATGTATGTTCTTCTCGATGTATGGAAAGGTCTGGGCCAATATTTCCCCTGCCAAAATAATGACGGTGGTAGTCCCGTCTCCAACTTCTTCATCTTGTGTTCTACTCAATTCAATCATAGATTTGGCAGCTGGGTGTGCAACGTCAATTTCTCTCAAGATTGCATGACCATCGTTTGTCAATACTATACCACCCATTGGGTCCAATAACATCTTCAACATAGCTTTTGGTCCCAAACAGGTTCTGATAATATCGGCAACAGCCTTTGCGGCGGTGATGTTAGATATCTGAGCCTGACGGCCAGTTTGTCTCTCAGTAGACGTATTCATATAAACAACAGGAGCCTGCATTTTGTTATTCCTTGTTGATCAATACTAGAATCGATTCGACGGCGTTGCTGCTGATATATGAAATTTTTTTTGTTGTTGAAACTGCAAAACAGGTCGAGCTCCAACCTGCAGAAAACCACCATCCAACCTGCAAATCGCCTCTAACTTGCGATAGACCCAAAACGTCACAAATCAAGTGCTAGTGATTTGTACCTACTACACCAGGGCTAATCTCACAATCTCCAATGAGTACTGATTACATAAATGCTAATTTCACCAGTATTGAAGATTTGGATGCTGCTGGCACCCGGATTTCTGAGCTCGAAGCATTGAAAATTGCTGTCAAAGATATAGCAGATGCAAAGGTTGGAATGGACTCGCCAACACAATCAAAAATTATGGTTGATAATGAACGGTTGGACCTTTCGTTGAGGAAAGTATTGTCTGTCATAAGCTTAATTAAGGAAACTGACAATTTCGACGACGCTATCAGCAATTTGGATGGATTATTGCTCGAGTTTGGACATGTACCTGCGTTCAGTGACTTACGAGATCAGTTGTTGCAGAAACAGGAGGCATCGAAGAACATATCGATGCTAAGCAAGGCGAAATATATTAAAGATCTGTTAAACAACAATGAGTCCAACTTCTCAACAATCGTTGAGGAAATCAAACTATTACCTGACACACCATTAACGCAGAATACTAGAAATGAACTACAAGAATTGTTAGTGCAAAAGGTGCAACACAAACGTTTAGAGGCGGAACCTGTTTTAAAAACGATCTTGACCGACAACAAGTGGCTTTCACTGAACTTCAATGGCCAATCGCTAACTACCAATACAATAATGGAAATTCGTCAAAGTTTCAAGCAATTGATAGAATTGCAAGCCATTTCAGGAACCCCAGAATATCCAGAAACCTGGTGGGCGTTGGATATTCTTCTTGAGCCTATTGTCGTCAGATTCAACTACCATTTCGCCACAGCCAACAAGGACACTAATAAACTTTCGAAACCTGAATGGGCCCTAAACTTCATGGAAACATTTCTCACAAATCATCTTAGTTTCTTGAGTTCTGTTATTGGAGACACTTTCAATACCTACAACAAGATTGGCGATTACGAGATCATTTCCACGTTGTTAAAACCATTGAGAGATAAATTCTTGGTGACTATCGGAGTATTAAACAAAAACATAGAATCCCATAAAGAAGATCCTCTTGTGCATGAGAAAAGTGGCCGGTTGCTCTCACATCTCATATTTGAAATCTCGTCATTTGACCAAAGAATCAGGAACTTCTACCATTACAATCCTTACATAGAAAACTTAAAAGACGTCCCTTCCAGAAAATGGACTGGTATCACTGGAGATATCTTGATACGAGGGAAGGATGAAGACTTGGCTGTAACTAACTGGCTCAATTTTGAGAACGAATTGGCAAGCAAACGTTTCAAGAGTGAGATTTTGGATGCAAAGGATGCGTTCAAGATTGATTACGATTATCAAGGTTCATTGGAAAGCGACGAAAATAAGCACACTGCCCTTAGCATCCAAAAACCTACGTACTCGGCTTACAATTTGGTGAAATTGTTTGATAATCTTACCAGTCATTTCCAGACGTTGGGAATCGTCAAGTATCAGTTGAAATATGTGTCTACGATCCAACTCAGTTTGATTGATCAATACTTTAATCGTCTTAGTAAAATGTTCAAATCGTTTGCAGAAACGTTTCATCAGGGCTCTGTTTTAAAGTTGATTCCTGGAGGATTGGCCAGTGACACCACTTCCCAATTGGAATCAAATACCGTCAAAAGTGGTCTCAAATCGTTGGAAACACTCTCTGAAATATACTGTCTGGCAAAGTATATTCATTGTTCTTTGGAACATTGGAGCGTTGAGTTGATCTTTATCCAATTGTGGAACACCTACAAAGGTATAAGCATCAAACCTCAAGCCGAGAACCTGACAATTTTCGATGGTTCTCTCAATCAATATGAACAATTTATCGACAGAGTGCTTCACAAGTATGAGGAATTCTTTAGAAAGGAAATCAAGACTTCGCTCAAGGACTATGTGAATTCAAGCAAATGGGATATACTGGCGGAGAGTCCTGGATTCGAAGCGTCGAATGACTTGTCTACATTTATCAATAGTATCCCAATCTATATGAACTTCGTCAAGCGAGTATTTTCCAAATTGGATTACTTTTTGATCTCCGACAAGGTGGTCTCGTTGATGTCCATTATTTTGTACGAATACGTCATCACAAACAACCAATTTTCCAGAGAGGGGGTCAACAAATTACAATTCGACTATGAATACTTGATAGACAATCTCCATACTTATTTGAACCTTCGAACGTCGGAATTCCCTAATGACCCCAATTCTGATTACCTCAGACTCACCGATTCCATCAAACTCCTTCTGACAATTGACTTTAAGGCTGCTCAAGAGTTCAAGAAGAGATCAAATACCTTTGGAAAACTAAGATTAAAGTTTGATAACAAGCTTTCTGGATTAAAGGATAATGAGATTAATGATTTGTTGTTGCGTATTTTATAGACCCAGCTACTAAAGATAGGTAACTGAGCGAAGCTAAGTTGCTTGTGTGTGTCCTGAAACAGTTCCCGAGAGTTCATTTCCCGAGAGTGGAGCCTGGGAATACCCAAATAAATGCCATCAATAAAACATTTCTAGTATTGATCGCTCTAATTCGATTGTTCTCTCTAAATATCCACCATGGTGGGCTCACTCTGTGGCTGTCTTAATCTATGGCTGTATTAATATATGGCAGTCTTGGTCTATAGCTCTCGTAGTTCTATGGGTCATCCACAAATACTAAATATTCACTAGTCACGTTTCAGTCCACCTCGATTGATGCTATTGTCTGAATATTATCACCATGATTTCTGTTGTATTTGTCAGATCGTTCATTTTATTAGTATGAGCTCTACAGTATTGTTTGGTTGTTTAGTGTCTAATCTTTATTGACTGGTTATTTATTATCTAATCATTATTGTCTGATCGTTTATTGTTATTCGCTACTACTTATTCACTCATTTGTTATTAGTCTAATATCCAATTCGCTCATATTTACTTATCTCAAGCCGCGAGATCGAAAATTTCACTTCTGTTTATGTTTCTTCTGTGAGCCATGTCGTTATCTAGAAAGAGGGTATGTATAACTAAGGACATGGGGTTGTGAAATAGCAGACAGAGAGCAGGTGAGATTTCAGTGATTGTGAGCACCACGTTGTGATATGGTGTTGGAATCTGTTATATTACTGCTAACATATCGCGTCTGTCATTCTTGGGTTATATGGCAGCCACTTCACAGCTCTGTTATTCCTAAATTAGACCTAACAGCCATATATTCACAGAGTCTGTTTTTCTCTATATTATATGGCAGTGAGATCATCACCTCAATTACTAACATACCAGCAGTTTGGAGACCAGATCGAAGTGGTATCGACCAAAAGACAGGTGCTACGATACAAAAACATCGCCAAACTCTACAGTACCAGCTCCAACCAACCGCATATCAACATTCCCAGGAAGCCAAGCGGAGTTATTGTTGGAAGAAGTAGCAGTTGCGATATTAAGATTGTGGGAGGAGATGTATCGTCCAAGCATTGTCAATTTACGTTGACTCTAAATAACAATCAGGAATTGTTGTATGTCACGGATCTAAGTTCGAATGGGTTGCTTGTCAACGACGAGCGCTTAGGTAAAGGATCGAATACGATTCTCAGGAGTGGTGACAAGATAGATTTTGCAAAGACCGGAGGATCATATATTTTCAGATACTCTTTCGATATCGAGAGTGAAACTCCCGAACTAGTACGAAAAACATTCTTTGATGATTTTATTCTTGGAAACCAATTAGGATCCGGACATTACGCCGTGGTCCGTGAAGCCAGAGATCGGTCTTCTGGAGATATAGTGGCAGTAAAGATCTTTCATCCGAATAAATCCAGTCAAGGAAACCAGAATAACGATGCAAAACTCCAACAAGAAATGAATTTGTTGTTGTCGATAAATCATCCCAACATTGTTAAGTTCATATCGCATTACATCGAGCCAATCAACCAGTACTCGGTGACTACATATTTGGTGTTGGAAAAGATGAATAGTGGAGAGTTGTTTCAACGAATCGTTAACAAACTGAAGTTGAGAGAGGATGAAACAAAGGCGATTTTCCACCAGCTTCTAGCGGGACTACATTATTTGCATAAAAGTAATATCATTCATCGAGATATCAAGCCGGAGAATATCTTATTGGATATTATTCCTCGAGCATCTCCCGACCAAATTCAAACTGGACCCTGGGACGACGACGAATACGATGTCAAGGTAAAAATCGCCGATTTTGGTTTGGCCAAGTTCATTGGCGAATTGAAATTCACCAATACGTTATGTGGAACTCCAGCATACGTTGCTCCCGAAATCTTGGAAAGCAACCAGAAGTACTCTACAAAAGTCGATATATGGCTGTCTGGAGTGTTGCTCTACGTGTGTTTGTGTGGATTTCCGCCCTTTAGTGATGAGTTAGCGCCTCCCAACATGAAAGAACAGATCTTGAGCGGGAAATATGCCTTTTACTCGCCATACTGGGACGAAATCAACGACTCTGTTCTAGATTTAATCTCCAACATGTTGGTAGTGGAAACTAGCGAACGTTTCGATATCAAACAAACCTGTGAACATTTCTGGTTCTCCGAATCACAAGAGTTTCAAATGGAAGAAAATCAAGACAACGAAGTACCACCTACTCAGACATCCATACCCAGAATGACCGTTCGTTCAAACACTCAACCAATGAGTTTGAGGGACCGGTTTACCTCGGAACTAAACTTTGGATCTGATGAAAGATCGTCAATTCTTTAGATTCTGATGAAAGATCATCAATTATTTACTTTGGTTCTGATGAAGATCATCACTTCTTTAGACTATGTACAACTATGTAATATTATGCTATTTTTGAGGAGGCCTGGCGGATTTCCAGTTCCCGAGTGGTGAAGAAAAGGTTAAGAAGACTTTCATTCACATCCATGGAGTCCTGTATACTCTTGGACATCGAAGGGACCTTCAACGAACCAGATTTAATCTTTTTGATCTGGTCGTGGATCGACGTTAGTTTCGTCAACGTGTTGAATGCAGATTTATAATCGTCTAACTTCAAGTAACAGTCGAACTGGCCAATCATACAACTAACGTCGTTAGTGGCCTCTACGCCCAATTTGAACCATTCGATACTCTTTTTATAGTTTTGAAAGACGTTCATTTCAAGGAATCCTAGCGACGGAAAACTCTCCTTGAGTCCCCGTGCAGCACTGATTTCCCAGTGGTACTTTGCCGTCAACGGATGCGTGGATACATGCAATTGTCCGAGGTAAAAGTGGGCCTGGATCGTTGACTTATCGATTTCTCCAAACTTTATGCTCTTTTCAAAATACACTTTTGCCCGTACAAGGTCGGGAGTGGGCGACTGGTAGGTGAAGTAATAGAGACCCAAGTTGGAGTATACATGGCTGGCCTCGATAGTGTATGGTTCTAATTCGACAAACTGTAACCAATACTGCTCTGCCTGCTTATGGTAGCCCCGTTTAAATGCTAGGTCGCCTCCAAGCTTGAATACCAACGGATGTTTGATCGCCGTTAACTCTTTGATCAAATCGTTGGCATATTTGTAGTCTTCAGAAGAGACGGAATTTTTGTCTTTGATCCGCTTCTCTATGGTTTCAAATGCTAAGATGGCAATGGCGTCACTGTCGCCCAACTCCGCGGCCTGCTCCACCAACTCGTTCTCCAAATCAACCAAGTTCTCGTTGATACTGTTGGTGGTTCTCAAAGTCGCCAACACGTTCTTAAACACCATAAGATCATAACTCTTGACATATTTCGGAAGCATGATATTCTCGGGGGCGTCTAGATTCTTGTAGACGGTCTCCAAGATCGGAATAATCTTTTTGTACGACAATCTACTGTCATAATCGAATAGGATTCTGTTGAAGGTCTTTTTCTTGGGCAAGAGATTGTGGAGGTCGGGTCGAGCTTTAGTGGAATAAAACGTCACTTGATTTATGTGAGGCAACAACCTTCTCTGTGTTATCTTTAGCATGATGTAGTGAGGAAGTTAGTGGAAGTGAAAGAGAGATTCGTAGGATCTTGTCTCAGATTGAGTTAGACAGACTGTCGCAGTCAAGTCGCAAAAGTTTGAGGTCGGATGTGTCGCATTTCCCGTTGTGTCGCGTTTGCAGAGTCTCCCGTCACTGTCGCAAGATTTCAGCTGTGTCGCATCTCACTCAGTGTCGCATACTGTAGACTCCAGTTGTTCAAGGCTGCAAATGTTCAAGGTTAAGGTCTTAAGATAAAGGTCGTAAGGATAATACGATAAGGTTAAGATGCTAGGTAAAAATGTTTAAGACTGGATATTTAAGGTTTAGTATGAGGTTACGGTTCTGTGACTATGGCTACATTGTAAGAAAACTAAGCTGATGTATTATTCTAGAAAGATATTGAAGAAATGAAAAAGAGGTGAGTAAACAAGAAGCAAGCAACTAAACCGCTACAACAAACAAATTTGTACACGGTTTAAATCGAATGAAATTGGATCTCGATATGTCGCGGTTATTTTAATACAGTGAAATTGACGAATAGAAAGAAAGAACAAGAAAGTCGGAGGCACAATTAACATCAAGCACAAAAAGGATTGAACTTATGGGTTACTGGCATAGTCTATAAAACCATCGATATTCGCGTTGGAAACATTGCCCGCCGATCCAGAATCCTGGTTGTTGACACCTATATTCTTCGAGGTTCTGTTGTTTGTGGGTGAGTGATTGCCTGGATTTCCGGAGTTGGAATCAGCATTGTGGTTCTCTAGACCGCTAGAGATATCAATCGATGATAATGGAGTGTCACTGGTGGAGTCGTTATTGTTAAAATTGATCCCCGACTGTCCAAGGTTGAAGTCAAAATCAGAGTTGTTCCGACGGTGCGAGTTGAGCGAGTCTGAGAGAACGTCCTGACTAGCGATCATGGGGTTATTTTTTGGGTTGGATAAAGAATGGTTGTTGTTATTTTGGTGGGTGTAAGCATGAATTTCGTGGTCTAGAGGGTTGTTTATAGTGTTGTTTTGTTGGTTGATGAAGCGCGAGGGACTGTTGTTATTGCTGTTTGTAGAATATGCGTCATCTTCTTCATATTGGTTGGCTAAGTGCGATCCTCCGACGTCGTGTCTAGGGGATGTATTCCCTTCGAACGTACTGAAGAAGTCAGGCGTGTTTGCGTTGAACATTTCGGAGTATGGTTCATTTGAATCTTGGTTGGTGTGGAGCTCGCTTGCTGATTGGGGGATATTTACAAGACTATTGGAGTGGCTATGGTATTTGGACTGGATAGCACTATTTGACTGCGTGTAATTTTTGGTGGAAGAATCATAATTATTTGGTTTTTGGAAACTTGTAGTACTTGTTATGGAGGAAGGTGATTGTGCAGAGTCAAAATTGGTCAACGGGGAGAACCCGGTCAAGCCAGGTGCCCCGAGATTGCGTGCATGGTGGTTTTGGTTGTTTGCTGGAGGATTTGCTGTGATGGAGTTCGCAGACGATGGAGGAAGCAGATTGTTGAGAGGAGTCTGGTTGTTTGATCTACTAGGAGTCATTGAAGAAGCATCGTCCCAAATGTTATTAAGATCATCTGTGGTAAATTGGAAGTTTCCTTGGGGATTGTAATTGTCATCTTCCAAGTGGATTTGCGGTTGATGATGATAATCAGTGATGGGAGGGCCCGAAGTTGACGAGGTTAAATTCTGATTCGATTGGTTGACGAATTGTTGTTGGTTCAAATGGGACAGGTTGTTTTCAAGGATAAACGAATTAAGATACTGAAGCGAGTTCTTCACACCCACCAAAACATGGGGGATAGAAGTTCCACCTTCACTAAAAAAAGCCTGACTCACTTGTTGGCCTTCACTAAAGTCTTCGCAAATCGACCATTGGTTTGAGTTTGAATTGATTCCATTAAAAAAGTAAACTGAAAACTTTGGTTGATGAGAGAGGGAGAGTCTCAACTCGTTATTTTCCTTATTGATATTATTATCGAGAAGCGAGCATGTCAAGATGCTTGAAATGGGATAAAATATACGGAACAAGATTTTTGAGTTGTTGGAGATTGCCAGGAAGAAATAGTTTATCTCGGAGTTCTTCTTTGAGAGAATGACTAAAAGGTCGACGGTGACTAACGTGCTGTTCAAGGTAAATGGAGACAAGTTGACCAAATTAGATCTGAGGGCGGTTTCGTCGTGGTACCCTGATTTGATTCTTTGCCACGAACCCACAGAGAGGGAAGAACAATCAATAAAACAGTAGTTATCATTCAATTCTATAGGGAGATTTCCAGTATGATTTGGACTAATGTAGTCGTGAAGGGAGACACTGTTTGAACGAGAAGAATGGATACTGTCAGTAGCTGGAAAAGCAGTAGAGCCATTGGCAACGCCATTTGTGGTGGTTAATCCACTGCCCCCATAGATCTTCCTCACTTTTCCATTTCCCAACTTACTCATCCTTTCAAACTTTCTCAACTTGGCTCTTCTATTCTGAAACCAGATCCGCACGGCTTTTTCAGACATGCTAGTCTTGTCACTGATCTCTTTTCTCTGTTCTGGGGACGGATTATGGTTGCGATCGAACTCTTGAAGAAGAAAGTCAAGAACTTCTCCCGACGCCCTTGTTCTCTTTGAAGAGCTGTTTTCGTCAGATGACATCACAAATTCATGTACTGGTTAAGGCGATGATGATAAGTAATATGCAACAAGCAAAGAATTGAACAGTTGGAGTTCAGGAGACAAACAAGAAGATTTAGTTGATCGAAGAGGAGTTGTAAGTCCAATCCTCAAAAAAGGGATTATGGGCGGTAAAAATCTGTGAGACGCAGGAAAAAACCAAAGGGAGGGTAATGGAGAAAATTTGGAAATTTGGTGGCTTTAATTGGAGGTGAAGGGTATAGATTTCAATAGCGATAAAGAGACTGAACCTTTGAAGTTGTAGCGTAATTAGTCGTCCGCCAATTAGATGTCAGTAGAAGGAATACGTTGGTGATCTTAAATCGTTGAGCGATCGAAGCAGATATGGCCCAGTTGAGGAATGCGAAAAATTAAAATCATCACAAAAAAAAGCACATTTCGACCTGCACGAGGAGTACCTATGAGTTGGGGCTCACACTGGTGATACAGAAGCTGCAGATTTCCCACAAGCATTTACGAGGGATCAAAAGATATTGTAAAGATTCGTGAGGGGTACTAACTATTTAGATAGCAAAGGGAGACTACAGCCCGTAGGAATTGGATCTGAGCTTACATTTCGATATCTTTTGTTGGTATTAGATATCAGAATCACGATATGCGGTCGTGTGTAGACCAATCTCGTATATTTTGGTATAGGCCCGACGGAGATGTGATGTTTAGAAAAAGATATTATCCACCAGATTTAGTCTAGAAACTTACATTTTACTCGTATTTGAGTACGTACCCAGTTACTGGTGAGGTTGCTATTTTAACATCAATTGGTCTGAAGACTTTATCATTATAAATGAAACTCTCCCACCTTCGCACATTTCCGCTCGTCCGATCGATTGTTCGTAAAAGGAATGTGACCAAAAATGCGAACCCGGTTCAAGTTACCTATTTAACGTAGATCGTTTTGTGCTTGTTTTCATTATATTTTGATTAAGCGGTGTTCTGTGCATCGGTTGCGTCCCCCGATGAGAATCGAAAAGAGTCATTATCTGTCAGAAGCGAACTGATAACATAGAATAGAAGAAGGTGCATGTATCCACGATTGCATTTCTATTTCGTGAACTACTCACTTAAGGTGCCTATTTGGATTACAAAGTACAAATTCACCCAACACCAACTCAACTATCGTATCCAACAGATCCGTTCTGAGCCCCGATCTCCCCGATACCGGCATTTGTTTCGAGATAAAACATCCAAAGAGTCAAACCTCTATTCAGCCACCTCATTGGTGGTTACGAGACTTTGTTCTAATCTCTAAGATTTGTTACCAATATTTTAAAGAACATGACGAGACTCCTTCTTCGAAAGAATACTTTGGCGTCTCTTTTCGTTTATTGGAATAATACTATCCTTATTTATCTCCGATATTACTAATGGATTATCAATGAAACCCCATTCATTTTCTATATCAGAATGGTCACTTGTATTCGTATTATCATTATGATTATTAATGAGTTAAGTGTTTGTAGATGAGTTTAAGAGTTCAAGAGTTTATGGATGAGTTTATGAGTTGATTCATGTATGGGTTTATGAGTTCATTCTTTAATGAGTTTCTTCGTAAGGGAGTTAGAGAACTAAGATAACTTGAATTTATCGGAACAGTATCATAAAATAAGATAAATTGAAGTAGTCGGAACGTATCATAGAATAAGATGTGTATATTACGTAATATCAATATCTTGCCCTCCTAATATGCTTAACTAAGGCCACTATAGGAACTAATTATTTTAGCTTCATTTAGTGTAATGTATTTTGGGTTTGGTCTTATCTTTAGGGTATTAATCAAGCCAGCAATCTTTGATGAATTCTAATTTCATCAAGTCTAGCTTTTCCAACGTTTCCTTGTTAAATAAACAACTCAATAAATAAGAGGTCGCTGAGATGAAAGAATTGTAAACCAGCTTCTTGTTAGTATTCCAATCTAGTAGTCCAACCCATGTTTTAATCCATACTCATTAAAGGATTAATAGTTAGTAATAGTTAATAATAGCTACTAATAGCTACTAATAGCTACTAATCTCTACTGGAGCAACTGATAGCTACTTGTGGAAAGACCATTTCATATCCCTGATCACAAGATCAAGTCCTCGACAACTAGATCACTAAACGCATCACAGCAATACTTTATCTCTCGCCAATGCTTCACCATAGGTTCCCATTCACGGAATTCCTTCACTAATTGGTGTAACAATTGAACATTCCCAATATTATTAACTTGAGTCAAGTCTTGCAAAAGACAACGCATGTTCCATGGAAGGAGGTAAAGGTTGCTTCCCATTGGGGACGCCTGCGCCACAATTTCTACCACATGATGGTGGATATTTGTCAATGTGGTTGTCTCTAAAATGTACCGTGTTGCCTCTTCATAGACTTGACCATCGCTATAGATCTTTCCATGGCCTCCATTCGCACCCACGCTACCCACACATCTGTCGCTCAATTCGCGAATTATTCCATAGTCATTTCTCCACCCCATATTCTTCATCATCACCACCGTTTTGAGTAAGGTCAATATGAATGGAGGCACTTCGTTTTTTTTGGTTTCTGCAACATGTACCATCCGATAGATGTTAGGATGCTGGTACTGCAACGCCAATGCAGAGTATAATGGAATGAACTGGTCACTCATAGACCCGCATAGCACGACTTTTACGTTGCCGAACCTCATCAACTGCTTCATGGCCTCGTCAAGCTCTTCAGAAGCACGGCTTCCACGCTTCTGCAACTCAAATAACTCGGCCATGATTTCATTTTCCCATGGTGTATATGCACGGATGATTAGTTTGGTATCCAAGCCTACAAAGGGCCCTGCAAATATCCCTGAAATGCACAACAAGCCTATCTTCTTGCGATGATAATTCTTCATTATCAGATCGTTTTTACTCAATAACTTGGCCAACATTTGAACGGCAACGGGCGCTCCCTGTGCGTGCAGTACAACATACAAGAAGTCAGATTCGTCAAGTAAACACTGCCAATTCTCTAGCAAGTGGAGCAATTTATCCACTCTCTCTCCAATCTTGCCTTCTCCTTCCAATGCTATAGTTTGGAAATCGTAGTCGTTGCGGTCGTAGTCTGGATTATCACGACGCAACCAATCTTGCACTTGTCTGGTTGCCTCTTTCACTAGTCGAATAGAGTTTCCAGTCAGCTGGCCAATTAGAGACTTCACCATCTTGATTGGTAAGAAACCATGAATACCAATAATTACAACTTTGTTCATCTTGTGCTTCCTACGCATGGATAATTCTCCAGTTCGTTTGCGGTACAAATGCTTTTCACTCGTTTTATTGTGCCACACCATATCTTCCACAACCAAGCGCATCTTCGTTCGCCATGTTATGGTCCTTATATTTTCTTCAATTGTGGGAAAAACCCTTGACAGCTCCAAGACTTGTAAGTTTCTTGCACTATCGGTCACTGCGATCATTGATTGTTCTTGGACCTCGTTTGCTGTCAACGGTCTCTTGTGCTTGTTGTATCGTACTGGTTGACTCTCACTGGCTGTATCACTTACTGCCAACTCCACCTGTTTCAGGGTATTTATCGAGTCTTCTATCAACGAATACCGCGACGCATAATGAGTGGACTCTTTTGAGTTTTCAATAGCATATTTTGCTGACTTGTAGATTTCAAACGCTGCAGTGCCTTCGTCCTCGTCTTCTGCCTCTTCCTCGTTCCGTCCACGCCAAAACCAAGTCAACCAACTTGACGATGACTCTATAGGTTTGTCATTATGTACTGTTTGTAGTGTTTGGCTTGATGTGTTGTCTGGTGATTTAGTATTATCGGTTATGTGAATTGCTTCTTTTGAAGTAGCTGAAGTCTTTTTAGGGACATTAGAGTCATCTGACGTAACTGATGTTGTCTTTTTAGGGACTCTAGATTCATTTTGAATGGCGGATGGCGATATTTCTGTAGTTAGCGATACTTCTGTAGTTGGCGATACTTCTGTAGTTGGCGATACTTCTGTAGTTGGCGATACTTCTGTAGTTGGCGATACTTCTGTAGTTGTCGATATTGCTTGTTCTGTATGTGCTATCTCTTCCAGCGGCCTATAAACAAAACTCACTACCGAACTCACTCGTCTATATTGTAACGACCAATCGATCCATTGCGTGGCCTCTGCATCTAATGTATTTTGGGTTTCTGATTCCTCCGAAACATGTGGAAGATCATGATTAGCTTCCTTTTTATCAGCCTTCGCAGTTGCTTCAGGTTCGTCTGTAGAGTTCCAGAACCACCAATTGGAAAGTCGTCTTGAAGCTTCCATGCCTGTAGCGAGATCACCAGGTTTCAATTCCAATTGATTTAATTTTACCACACTCTGCTGTCGTGAACTGAATTCTGAATTCTCTCTAGATGCTTCACTTATCGTATCCAATTCATGTATTTTGGGGTTATTTCCGTCAATATTCGCTTCGCCTTTGTTATTTGTATTATCTTTATTAGTACTATCTTGTGGACTATCTTTTGTACTAACCTTTGTACTATCTTTATTTGTACTATCTTTTCCCGTCATTGGAGCTGATCCTGATGGAGGTGTCAGAGTACGCAGGTACGATTTCACTTCTGGTGAAGATAGTATGAGACTTCTCGATTTAATCCCGTCTTGCGAGTCCATGAAAGTACTATTTAATTCGTTGGATTCATGTTGCGGCAGTTCCTCCTTCTTCTTCTCTGCTTTTCCATCTCCCGTGACCTCCTCTGCTATGATTTCTTGTTTATTTGAACGAAGTGGCCAGTAGGAAGTGCTCAGAATGCTTGCTTGAATTGACATGTCTATCTCTAGTTCTCTGGCTGAGATTCAAAGGGCTATAATTTTGTCTATTGATCCAGACACAGAATGCAGTCACGTATAAGTAATCAGTACCGCTGTGTCAGCTCTAGTATGGACATAAACTCTGTATAACTTTAACTTGCCACAAGAACTACTGATAAATGATTGAAAATCGCGATTAGACGCATACAAAATATTGCCTTCGTAAATAGCAGTCAAAATTTGAGCTAGACATTCCTCACAATACAAGAGAGGTGGCAAGATCGTGACAGCTAGACTTAACCACCAAGTGTAAAGGTGATATTAGTGGGCTTTTCGTAACTAATATTGTTTTTTTGAAACGATGGAAGAAACACCATGGGGAGAAATGCTCAAGCAATTGGAGGTTCGAGATGTATTGGAGAAAAGGGATTCTAAATACTTTGAAGCGTTCAGTCAGTTGAGTCAGCACTTGGAAATAATGAAGGTGAAATGTGGGCCGCTGGTTGGCGAGTCGCCGCCTGTGTCTTCGGCAACTTCACCATCACCGACACCATCGTTGATAACAAGCGCTAAGATCAAGGAGAAGTCGGAATCGCCACAGAATAATGACTTAGTAGCATTGATACGACTGAATCAAGAACTCCAGGCCGAGAATCGGAAATTGATCCTGATATTAAACCAAACTACAATCAATTTGGAAAAGGCAGAGCTAACAATCAACCTGAATAAACGAACTATCGCCAACTTGGAACAATCGGTTGACAAGCTTAGCCAGAAAGTCACCAACTTGAATCTAGAGGTTCGAGAAAAGAACAAGTCTATTGAGATAATCAACGACGAGCTCTTATCAAACCAAATCCAGATTAATGTTTTGAATGGTGATATACAAAACTTGAAGCAAGAAAACGAAACTTTGATTGAGAGATGGATGGATAAGGTCAAGAAAGACGCAGAGAAGTTAAATGATGCCAATGAGTTTTTAGAAAGTATCAAGAAGTGATTTGTGGAGAGATGGACTGAAATATCAAAAGAATAAAGAAGGAATATTTTTACGTCATTCTAGAAACCTGGAATCCTTGCGTGGCTTCTCTTCAAATATATGCGGCCATAAATCATTAAGTTTATAATTGATTGAAGGAAATGTGTCAAAATGGGTCAAATGGGTCAAATGGGTCAAATGGGTCAAATGAGTCAAATGAGTTTTCAACATTTTCTAAAACTCCTTGATGTACCAACAACGGAACAAAATTTGTCGGAAACTAGACGGCTAAATCGCTTTCTAGAAAGTATTCATGTATACACTCGTGAACAAAGGTATCAATCTTGCTTCGTGATTATGAAAAAAGCAGTATTGTTCTCTTGGCTTAAACTATCTAGCAGACTTTAAAAATTGAGATTGAATTGGACGTTGCTAAATTCTTTGAGGGGCCGTTACTCTTATAAAAAAGGGACTTTATTCTCTGAACCGGGCTTGCGTATTCTCATTTTTTACAATACATTCTTCCAAGTCAAATTTCGGCACAAGTATCTTTCTGGAGTATGAAACACTACGAGATATGAGTTGGCAAACTTTAGTCATAAAGTTGCATCGCCCATTTCAATTTCTAAGAAGGAAGTGTACAATTGATGCAATTGATGCAATTGATGTAATTAATGCAATTTAATGATAGGGTAACATTGAAAACAATCATGTCATCGGTATACTGTCACTTTCTCGATGTACAAACAATTCAACAAACTTCCGAGAACGGAAATCAAATCTCGCCAGCCTTATATCTTAAATTGATAGAGCTGGTAATACGGCATTATTGGCCACTAACGGAGATTGAAATCGTGGGACATTATGTGTAATATAGTTTTGAGAAATTTCAGTAATTTACCGGACTGAATGCGAACTAGTTTTTGATTTAGGCTGCAAATCTTAAGCATCAACATATTTAAAATGAATATAAAATACGGAATTACAATGAAATTACGTCATTTCATGATGCGAGACACTACTGAGATTCAACTTCATTATATTCATTAATATTCACTAATTAAAAATCACAAATACTTCGCTACGCTCAGTATTTGCAACATTAACAATATACGATGGCTATCAGGTTCATTTTCTACCATTAAAATACATGAGTCATCTATTAAGCGTTATTCATAGAGAAAGGGGGTTAATTAGGAAATTCGATTACTTTGAGGTGTCGACAACGTATCTACCGACAATCTTACCTTCTTCCATCAACTTGTAAATTTCTGGAATTTCGGATAAAGTGGCCATCTTGATAGGACACTTGATCAAACCTCTGGTGAAGAAGTCAATAGCTTCGGCAGTGTCAGCTCTGTTACCAACATAAGAACCTCTGATAGAAATGGATCTAACAACGGCGTCGAAAACTGGAGTAACGACCTTGGCACCAGCTGGTAAACCAACCAAGACAACGGTACCGGTAGATCTGACGTAGGCAGCAGATTGGGAAATGGCGAATTCAGAAACAGAAACGTTAATGACACCATGTGGACCACCGTTGGTGGCAGCTTGGACAGCAGCGACCATGTCCTTGGTCTTGGTGAAATCAATGTAGACTTCGGCACCTAAACTCTTGACGAACTCACCCTTTTCATCACCACCATCAATGGCAAGAACTCTGTAACCCATAGCGTTGGCATATTGGATGGCAAGAGAACCTAAACCACCAGCGGCACCAGAAATGGCAACCCATTGACCGGCAGATAATTGGGCAGTCTTTAAGGCCTTGTATACAGTGACACCTGCGCACAAGATTGGGGCGATAAGGGCCAAGTCGGTTCCTTGAGGAATCTTAGCAGCTTGAACGGCATCAGCAGTAGCGTATTGTTGGAAAGAACCATCGTGGGTGTAACCAGATAAATCGGCTTCGGCACAGTTTGGTTCGTCGGAATGTTGACAGAATTCACAGGTTAAACAAGAACCGTTTAACCATTTGACACCGGCGTAATCACCGACTTTCCATCCTCTGACGTTTTCACCCATTCCGACAACGACACCGGCACCTTCGTGACCACCGACCAAAGGCAATTTGGTGTCCAATGGCCAGTCACCCTTCCATGCATGTAAATCGGTGTGACAGACACCAGAGAACTTGATGTTGATCAAAAGCTCGTTGGCCTTTGGAGTTGGTACTGGAATGTCTTTGTATTCTAATGGACCACCATTAGTTTCGAAGATAACAGCCTTTTGAGTTTGTGGAATTGACATTTTTATTTGTTTGTGTGTAGTATGATACAGATTCCACATTTCATTATTATTCGAGGATGAGTCTCCCTATTTATACTGCCGTGCCATTTTTCTGTTTTGATTTGGTTCCAACAATCGGAACATTATTTCGGCCCACCACCTGAGCGTGAGGTTATTTTTTCGGACTTTCATGAAACGAGCAAGGATGCTACGTAGACGAGGAAAAACGCAGATTCTTGTTCATCTACGCTGCCCCTCCGTTAGTGTATTGCGAGGGAGTCGTTTACTGTGGGACAAGAATCCTGTTCTAGTAGGAGTCTAGTGGTTACTGTTAGCTTGGAAACCTTCGAATCCTGCACAATGTCCCTATCATCCGATTTTTCACTTTTATGCGCTTACATGAAAAAATACTATTATAGTTTGATTGAGCACCTGAGCGAACCTAAATCCACAATTGTGCGAGTAAATTAAGGGGTCTCTTAGGTCTTCGCCTGTAACTAGCGTCAGAATTATCATTCGTGGCTGAGCTATAAGTGAGATAATTAGAGTGCCATATATATATATATATATTGAATACGTTCTCCATATCAAGTAGCTAAGTGAAAGATGTGTGGATAATCAGTTGTTTGAGCCCTGATGAAACCCGTCTCGGAGCTATCAATATGAGTCCGCCCCTCAGCAGATATTTTTTAATATATGCGCTTAGTGGGAAAACGTGCGAAAAGATGTGATTAAATCACCTCATCCCTACAATACACAAGCAAGTCACCAGAGCGTCGATCATCCCAGTGTATCACGCTATTGAAAATACGGTGACACATGGTGTATGTAGGATACTGCGCCATCAAGTCCTCGAGTGGCGAGAAGACTACTATACGTGCAGGCCAATCAGAGAGTGTCTCTAGAAAAGTCACCGGATCATCATAGAACTTATCAGATTCATCTCGATATTCTTTGACGTTTTCGAGAGTTCCGCTGGCCAAATGTAGTGGTGGCTCACATGTCAAGAACCACCAGTTTATGCTCGGATCGTGTATATGACTTTGCCACGGTGTAGAATGACATGGAGTCAAGAATCCAACCGATTCATCTGTAGGAAGATATGTCAAAATATCAAGAACCCCCCGTTCGTTGACTTGAGTTAGAAAAAACGCAATGGGAACATTGACAAACATCGCCAAAGCGATCCACCTTATGCGTACCCTCCACTTTTTGTCGATTTCTTTCGCAGCCACCATTAACATGATTGGTTGAAGTGGATAGATGAATCGGAATTCTTTATGGTCAATAAATGAAAATCCCACCAACATAACAAGTCCTGCTTGAACTAATGGGTCTCGTAACTGCCATTTAAGACCAAGGATCAAAAACGGCAACAGGGTCATCGTCATTATCGGTACAGCTTGCACAAGATAAAAATGCCATGGTGCAACACCGTAAAAAATCGATAAGTTCTTAAAAACATTGAATTCAAGGAAATTATAGACGGGGAAGGTTAGTTTCCCATAAAACTGATAATCCAAGAGTGTATTTATACCCAATACTCCTATAATTTCGATGGCCGAACCTAAAACAAGTTTGGTCGATATTCCCACCCTAAAAATATACTCGAGACCCAAAAACATCCAAATCATCCCATTGGTGGGACGAACGATACAACTCAATATAGCAAATATTAAACTGATATAGTATCTGCCCTTTGTATTTGACCATGGCCAATATTTAAAGGCAATTATGATTAGAACCGTCTCAAAACTATTGGAAAACGCTCTGGTTATAAAATACCAATTGAACGGATTTATTAATGAAAGCACCAAACATATTCTTGCCACCCTCTCGTTCTTGTACACTTGGACAAATTTATATAAGTATACTTCAGCTATTGTGGCCAATATTGCTCCGATAATCTTGGGTGCAACAATCACCGAATTCAAATGATCTCCAAATGCAACCTGGACAATTTTATAGCCTACGGCATAAACCAATGGATGAATAGACGACCGTAAATATTCCCGCCATTCCCATGTAACATATCCATACCCGAATATATAGTTGTGAGCAGGCTCTAATCCTTGGTAGTACTCGTCGGCTTGAAAGAATGTTCGAGTAGTTAGCGCATTTACTAACCGAAACAAGAATACCACGATGATCACGCCTGGTAGAGACAATGCCAGTGATCCTGTGTCAGTCTGTACCTCATCTTCCACCAGTAGGGGTTCGTTTGCTTGATTCTTCTCGCCGCGTCTCCTTCTTACTTGTGACATTGTGAAGAACAAGTGCCTAAATTTTGACATTCCACGACAATTTAAAACTCTTGCTCTGTACAATGGATGAATATCTAGACCTTATAGAAACGAGCCATTTCCAAGCATGTCTCAGCAATATCGCCCAAGCAAAGCGAGACTGTCTAAAGGCAGTTAAAATATTGAATGCTGTTTCCAAGAAAGATGATGCAGGCATTTTCCGGTCGATATCTCAATTTACACTTGAATATTACGAATCGTTGTCCCAGAAGTCGGTCTTTTCATTCACAGACAAGTTGAAGTGGATTAATTCCAAACTAGGAGATCAGATGTATTCTCCGGTAATCAGGTTTTCCAGAGAGTGTGGTGATATTACCTCGTTAAATGGACTTTTCATAGAAGCTGGTAATTTCCAAGACTTAGACGCCTCGATAACCCAATTCCCGGATTCAATGACTGTTAGCTATGACCAGACAGAGATTTCCGACTGGTCTACAAATCTTTCTGACTTGACCACGTTGTACCAGGATGTGTTGGCGAATTGTTCGTTTGTTTCCTCGTTTCTTTCCATCACTGATACGCTACAAGATGTGTCACTACTATTCCAACTCATAGTAGTCGGTCAAAACAATAGCAAGTTTAAAGTGTGCTTGAATTTTAACGGATGTCCACGTCTAGTTACCATCGATAATAGACTACCCATCCTATCAAACAATATGCATCGGAATCTCTTTGTGAAATCCTTAAATAATGACAAATTAATGTGGCCAGCTTTGATAGAAAAAGCGTATCTTAAAATTATGGGTCATGGATATCGGTTTATTGGGTCTAATATGTCTATAGACACCTACATTTTGACGGGCTGGATCCCAGAAACTATAACCTTGAAGAACTTTGATTTGCCCGCTAACTTTAACGAGCTATGGAAGCTCAATCAAGAGGGAGTTGTATTGCTTGGAATCGGGACTGGCGTGCTCAGTCAACAGTTGTCCAGCAAATTAAATTTGGTCACCGAACATGATTACAGTATAAATCTGTATGACGACAAGTCCAAACAAATCACAATCAAGAACCCATGGATAGAAAATAATAACGATCTGAATCGATATATTTCCACCAACAATATGAACCACTTCAAATTTCTATATGTCAACTGGAAAGTTGACTATCTATTCAAATACAACAGCAAATTGAACTCTATCTACACCATCGTGCCACAAATGAATGATAAACCGCAGTTTTCGCTTCAAAATCACACCAACGAATCCCAGGAAGTATGGATCATGCTTGAAAAGCATCTTCCAATCAAGCAGGGTGACTCTACCATCAGTTTATGCATTTATGAGACTGAACAAGGTGAGAGGGTATTTTCTCATACTCAATACAAGTGTCTTAATGCCAATGACACAAGCACCAATAATAGGTTCAAGTTAATCAAATGTGTTTTAAAGCCTAAAACTTCTCATACACTTGTGATTAGTTCTGGTCAGCCATGTACATTTACGTTGACGCTTTACAATAACATTTCCGACGAGATGGTACTTACGAAAGCTAAGAATTTGTATCCATGGATCCTTCAATTAGAAGATGCATGGGAACCAACAAAATCCAACGCTGGCGGAAGCTGGGCTATGTCTACATTCATCAATAATCCTCAGCTCTGTCTAGAAGTTCGCGAAGAACTCGACTTGGTTCTCGTACTTTTCAGTGAAGCCAATAATACCCTTTTAAACTTCCATATGTTCCATTGTGATAGAAATGGAAAGGACTTACCGCTACGAAACTTTGACAAGTCCAAGTTGATCTTTAATGAAAAATATAATGAAGGATTTCAAATCATCAACAAACATCTACAACCAGGACACTACAAATTGATTGTATCAACGTTTGAAAGTAATGTGTTTGGCAAGTTGAATCTTTTGTTCAACTACTCCAACAATCGCGAAGCATTGGACGTATCCAAGATCTCCAATAGTTTGGGGTTGTTCATGGACAGGAAACAGTTTCAATGGAATAATGCCAACAGATTCAAACTCAACTTTGTCGTGGAGAAGCACAACTCCAACTTTTCTTTTCAAATATGTCACCTCAACCATCAGGATCTAGAGTATGACACTTCATCGGACTATAGACCGGCCATCAGAGCCTCAGTTTTTTGTGCCAGTTCCACCAAACCAGTTCAAATTAATGAAATATGGAACGATTCATTGTATGGAGTTTTTGTTGATTGTTTGATAAGCAATCCGGGAGAATATATTCTCTTAGTAGAGAGATTTGAAATCGGCCAGGGAAGATGTTCTGTCAACATTGGTTGCAATAAGAAGTTTCTTATATTATAAGAGAATGATCCGAGATATTAAGCTAAGAATTGGAGTGTCTTTTATTAAAGCTAATAGTTACAATGGAGTATTTTGATTAGAGCTAACAGAATGGAGTATCTTTATATCGAAGACGATGGATTATCTTTATATTGAAACTAACACCTACGATGGAGTATCTTTATATTAGAGGAGTAACTTCATTAAGGGAAAGCTAACACTTACGATGGAATATCTTTATACCTTAAGAGAATGATCCGAAGATCTTGAAGCTAAGATGTTGGAGTATCCTTATATTGAAGATTGAAGCTAACAAAATGGAGGACCTTTATATTAAAGCTAACTGTTTCGGTGTCGGAGCATATTTATCTTTATCTTTATCTGTTGACAAATACTCAGATATTAAACACTTCTTTGTTGGACCCGTGGATCGCGCTCTGACCTTATAGTTGCAAAATATCAAGAAAAATCACAAGAAACTACAGATGTTTTGAAATACTAGTTATTTCCAGCTTATACTAATTATATCTAAGTGTGATTTATATTTAAGACGACTGTGGTTTATATCATAACAAGATTATTGTTTCTTGACTCATTTGATGGAGACCATAGCCCTGCGAAAATTCAAATCATCGTTTTCCATCATATCCACCATCGTAGTTATTAGACACCGATATATGCTCATACTTTCTTCCCTAGATAGGATCCTCTTCTAAACATCTAGATTCGTCTTCATCAAGTAATATCGTCTTCTAAACATCTAGATTCGTCTTCATCAAGTAATATCGTGTACCTCTAGTATTGACCGTTTGCGTCCTGCATATAGTTCCCTGACGTGTGTTCAACTCGGGACGATTTTTCAAATACTACCAAGATCGAAACCATATCAATTCAACAATACAATGAGAGCAGACCTTCTTTCATATATAATTGTCGTGACGACACTTGTGACCAATGTGTTGGCTGGATTTTCCAACTCCGAATTGCTCGGTATGGCCAAGAGTCACAGAAATAAAGTGATCACCTTGAACGATCAGAACTACCAGGAGATATTAGGAGGACCAAGAGATTATCATTTATTTGTGTTGTTGACTTCGGATTCGCCTCAGATCAATTGTGCGTTATGTAGAGAATTCAAGCCAGATTTCGAAATCGTCAGCAATTCGTGGTTCAAGGAACATCCACAAGGTGTGAGTGTCGACGAAGAGACTCCAAAGAACATTTACTTTTTGTCTTCAGAGTTTATGGAGTCCCGTTCGTTCTTTGAAATCTTCCAGTTGAACAATATTCCAAAAGTCTACTACTTCCCACCATCTCAAAGTACATCCCCAAAGAACTTTATCAATGAAAAACTGGAGTATCAATTCTTTTCCGGGGAACACAAGGAGCTTGTGAAGAACTGGATCACCGAGCTTACAGGCAATCAAATCAACATCTTCATTCCTCCAGACTATTCCCGAATCATTATCAATGCCGTGGCTACTTTTATCTTGGTTGTCTCGTTGAAGATTTTCCACAAACAAGCACTTGCGTTTATTAGTTCTCGTTACTTATGGAGTGCGTTCTCGTTAATTGCCGTATTATTGTTGACTACCGGTTACATGTTCAACCAAATCAGAGGCGTGCCTTATGTTAGAGACCTGGGGAATGGCAACATCCAATATATTGTGCCTGGCCAGCAAAACCAATTTGGTGTCGAAACCCAAATTTTATCTTTCATTTATGGGTTCTTGAGTTTACTTGTTGTTGTTTTGATTAAGAAAGCTCCTGAAATCAAATCCCCTTCTATTCAATTTATTACTGTTGGTATTCTCGCGGGGTTGATCTTTGTCTTTTACAGTATTTATCTCTCGATTTTTGACATGAAGGGAACAGGATACCCATATAAGTTTATGCAATTTTTTTGAGACTTTCGATCAAAGACTGATTAAAGACTAACAGCATAGTTAAGGTATCACAACCTGACATTAGAGGGGTTATATGAGGCAACATAGCCTGACCAATTGGGATTATATGATATCATAATCTGACACTATGGATTAGATGAGATATCATCACCCTGAGGTTTATGAACTACTAAATCTAGTCCATTTGTATTGTCCTGTTAGACGAAAACATGGAGGTATTCATAAAGTCGTTAGTGTAGCTAGATACGTACTGGTATTACATAATATACATGATATATAGATCATTGATGAGAGCTATGACGTAAAAATCTCTATAGGAAGCATTCTTTACTGAAATTAGTGGAGATTAGTTGAGGTATGTGAATATTAGTGAATACTACTGGATATTTCTGGATATTAACGAATATTACTCAATAGTAAATTGTTTATCTCTAACCAAAAGTCATGACGAGTCATCTTCATCTTCCACTAGTTTTTCTATCCTTTCCACTCTCTCCTCTACTTTCTCCAACACCTTTCCCACGCCAGTTAATCTTTTCTGTAACTCCTTGATCTTATTGAAATTCTTGACTACTTCTTTGTCGTCTATACCACTCTGATCCAAAGCCACATTCTTGAAACTGAGCAACCTCTCCTCTATAAATTTGAGTCTTGTTAATAAGATCAATTGTGACTGGTTAAGGATTTCAAAGTTGTCGTTAAGATTATCAAGCGATCCAGAAAGTAATGTGTGGGCGGTGAGTTCTATAGGATGGAGGTCGTCTGAACTCATTAAATATGATATGGAACTCTTTAGTAATGACAGCAATTGCAAATACCACTCAATTATATGCGGGCAAGATTGTCTACTACCACTAGAATTACCTAGCAACGCAGTACTTGAAGCGTGTATTGCTGGAGACAGTCGATATTATTTGTGATCTCAATATGGTGCGAACACACTTTTATTAAACAAGAGATAAACTATATTAGAGATCACAATCTTCAACTCTCTAGTGGTACCAGAATAGTAAGCTCTGCAATAGATACGAATTGATATTAGTTATTGATTGTCACGCTGATTCCCGTGTTTGATGAAATTTTACGATGATTTGTGAATAAAAGACTCCCTACTTAGAGTTGAAACTCCACGTAACCTATGAAAATCTATGAAAATCTATGAAAAGCTACGAAATCTAGATTGCCATATACTCTATCTATTTGGTTTTTACATATTTACATATTTACATATTCTTCTATAATTTGTAGAGGTTTGATTCTTCTTTTATAAGTTAATTTATCTTATCTATTGGGAGATTCTTAAAAGGGGTGCAAAAACGAGTAAAACTATTTCAGCTCTTCTTAATCTATTCCAACACGAACTCATTCTGATGAGTGAATAGCATAATGGGCTGATATCACTAAACTATTGATTTCACACTAATTAAGGTAATTAACTGGGATCTCTAGGATTTGACAATAGAAAGATCCATACCGCAATAATATGCAATACTATGTAAAGGTACGAGTTCGTACCATACACAATCCAGTGAGTTTAATACTATTAAAATGGTCTCATAAATAAACTAAGACAGGTTCGAATAGTTGCAAATTTATGATAAGATAAGTCAAAACGATGAAATATTAATGCATAAAATCTAAATGGATGAAGTATCAATAGATGAAATATTAAGGGCTCAAATATACCCTACAAAAGTACCCTACAAATATTCCTAGAAATATACCCTACAAATATTACATCAGCAAGCACAAAATCACAGTATTGGTTATCTAAGCACATACCATCACCAATATAGTGATGAATACTGATTAGTGGATAAATATTGCTGGATATGCTTAGCCTTAATCTCGAATGAATCGTAGCTAAATATTACTATAGTCACAGAGATAGACGATTTGGTATCTAAAAGAATGTAGAGAGTATAACGAATAGAAAGTAATCAGATTCTTCACAGTAGTCAGAGTATTCATGCCTATCAATTACCAACCCACTACATATAGCTCGAGCCACGGTTAACATTCTGGAACTGCGATGCTTCGCATCTTCGCGTATCTCACCAAAATCACATGTCTCAAAAATGCATTGATTCCTCACGTCACTATTTATTTACAACAATTGACGTTTTATATATTTCCACCACAAATTCATTATATCACTACAATTAGATATAGCTGCTGATTATACCACAGAATATACTGCCAATCATACTGCTAGTCTATTTTTCTGATTTGAATTATCGCTATTGCCGCCGATTTAATTGTGATAATAAATCTAAGCACTTATGGAAGAGAAAATTCTATATAGACAAGTAAAGTCTGTTAAAATAGGACAGATCGAACGGTTTAAGATCCATTATACACCCGACAAGTCGACGATACTTCCACCAAGCATTTGGGTCAAAATCAAAAATGTTGAGCTGATTGCTTTACGTGCTGCTTATTTGGCAGGACCCTATGTTTTATATGTGGATTGTAAGCTGGAAGATTATGACCATAATGAAAAGTGTTTTATCACGGCAGACCAACCAGTTTTCGAGTCTCAGTTGTTACCGGGCCAATCTTTCTATGCTGAGTTGTCGTGTCACACGATCAAAGACAGTTATTGTTGGATTGTAGATGTTATCTCACAAATCATCTTTAACAATACTATTACTGTGGATTTTGAAATGTCTGTTGGAACCTCGAAATCCATTTTGCATGAGAGCTCGTTCCCTGAAAAAGATATAGTGAATGCTGATAACTTTGGACTCTTTGCACCATCAACGATGTTGGAAGTAACAAATCAGGATACTCTAGATTTATGGAACCTTCCAATTCCTGACCCTACAAAACCTATACACCTAGTGATAGTGAGCCATGGACTACATTCGAATGTTAGTGCTGATTTACTCTATCTAAAAGAACAGATCGATAGGGTCGGAGATAATATCGTAGTGAAAGGATTCTTTGGAAACGTCGGTAAGACTGAAAGAGGGATTAAATACCTTGGATCCAGAGTCGCAGAGTATGTTGTTGATTTGGTGACTAATAATGAAACGTACAGCAACGGAAAGGTCGATAGAATATCTTTCGTGGGACATTCATTAGGAGGTTTGGTGCAGACGTTTGCAATTGCTTACTTGCATAGCAATTTTCCATGGTTCTTCACAAAGATCAAACCTATAAACTTCATCACTTTGTCAACGCCGCTTTTAGGAGTAGCCAATGAAAACCCGGTTTATGTCAAGCTTGCATTGCTGGCTGGGATAGTGGGTAAAACGGGTCAAGATTTAGGATTGAAATATGTGGAAAATGACTCCAAACCGTTGTTGCTTCTTTTGCCTACTGGCCCAACTCACCAAGCACTTAAGAAGTTTGCCAGGAGAACTTTATATGCCAATGCTATGAACGATGGGATTGCTCCGTTAAGAACTTCTTCGTTATTGTATTTGGATTATAAAGGATTATCGCAAATAATAAACTCTCCTGATACCAAGACAATAAATTCGGGCAAGATCCCGAAACAAACAAGCTTTGGCGATAATTGCAGAGAGTCGATCGCAGGGTTTTCGCCAGTGCAAGCCATGCTTTCATATTTCTTGCCTCAACAGCAAGGAAATAGTAAGTATCATAGATTCCAAACGGGGATCCACGAAGGCGAACCATCGCCAGAAGAAATTGACGACGAATCGAAGGGGAATTTCCCAAGCACATCATTCTTGGAATCGGCCACCACTGCAATTTTGCCGCCATTGCCAACATTAAAATACATCACGGACCCCGAATCAAGAGATAATGTTATTCTTCATGATAAAGTATATTATGATGAAGATCTTCCTCCTGGAACCGAAACCACAACTACTCCAACGAGAGTTGGTGAGAACATATATCCATCAAGAATCACTGAGAATTTATACCCGTCAAACATCAAGCAGCGTATTTTGAATACCCTTGACTACGAAGTCGAACATTTGGAAGAACAAATTGCCAGAGAATACCACAAAAACATGAGCTGGAGGAAAGTGATTGTCAAATTAAAACCAGATGCCCATAACAATATCATAGTAAGAAGAAGGTTTGCCAATGCATATGGATGGCCAGTCATGGAACACTTGGTCGAAAACCATTTCCGAGACTCGTCTGAAAGCCCAGAAGAGAACACAACTGCTAAGGCTATTGGCAGTACCGACTCGTTGGATCGCGAAGCCGATTTGAGTAGTATTATCGGACGTGACTTAATAACCGAACAAAACAACGAGATTGATAAGCAAACCCTTGGATCCGAGAGTGTCGAACACTACTGGGTAAACTCAAAGGATAATGCTGAATCCATATTTGCAGTGGGACCTACTGGATTACTCTGCGATATTACGGAAATGATGGGCAATTTGCGAGACCATTGGAATAACTATAGTCTCAAAAGAGGATCCGAGTTTGAAGAAACAACTGAAATCTCAGTCTCTCAAGAATTCGAAAGTTCCAACGGTGACTTGGGTCTAGCAAAAAGAATCATGGGGGGATTTTTATAGAGGAACCATAACAGGAACCAAATAATTAATGTAGATAACTAATATACAGAACATAAATGTTGATATGATGTTTATATGACTTCTAGAGGAGTCTCTTCTTGAGCAGTCTCTTCTACAGCGGCCTCAGCTTCTTCTCCTACTTCTTCTTCTTCTTCTCCTTCCTCTTCTTCCACAGGGAACAACTCGTTGATTTTCCCAATAATGCTTTCACACGAGTCCTCATCAAAACGCTGATCACACTCTTCAACCAATGCATATAAGTGTACCATGGATCTTGGTAACGAGTTGATTATTTGGAGTTTTTCGACCTTCATCAAGTCAAACTGGTTGAGGAATTTTGCCAACTCAGTGAAGTTTGTCGAAGAGTCAATTGATGCATTTGGATTGTTCGCTACATATGCTAGTATATCTCTGGTAATGACTTCCAAGTCTAGGCCACATGCTGTGAATCTCTTGTTGTATCTCTTTCTGCCTTGTTCTTCCTCGTCTTGCTGAGTGAAGGTCCAGTTGTACTTTTTTTTAATATCTTTCAAGTGTTCTGCCACCTCGTAATTGGAGAGAAAACTTTCTCGTTCGTTTAATATCTTCATTATTGACTTATGGATCCAGTGGTGTTGGTTTAGTTTAGATTTGGCCTGGTAAAATTTATAGCTGTGAAAATGATGAGACCAGTATGCAGGACACAAATAAGTGGTTGTAAAATGAGATCCCAGTGACTGCAAGCAGGAACTCATTAGAGAAATGCAACGAGGTACTGAGAGAACCATCCAGAGTTAAATATAATTAGGAGAGTCGTAAATTTAAAGAAGAGTTATAAATTAGTGGAATTTTAAGATAAAATTTAGTACAATTTAGAAACAGTTTGAAATCATTCTGAGATATTAAGAAACCGATTCAAGAAACAAATTCTAGAAACTCTACATAGAATGATATAATGACAAGGTTGATATTAGATCCGTGTTCATTACCCTCGTTATTACCGAAGGCTTCTGTCTCCCAAGTATACAAGATTCGCTTGATTGTTCAGGTGGTGGAGTATGATGGAGAACGCGTATGTTTGGTGGTACGACAAATGCCAATAACGGGACAAGTAACAGCGCCTTCAAGAGCTACTGTCCGTATCAGGGTATCAGAAATCATCAGCTCCCTTAATCCTGAAATGATCCACTATGGCAGTATTGTGAGTATCACCGCGTTCTACGATGGAGTTGACGTAACAGCTGTTGAATGTAATGCTATTAATGTGAACAATATGCAGCCACAGGAAAATATAGCGACATTGGTCGGTATGACTGAACTAGAATCTTTTGATTAGACTAAAATTTGAGGGAGAGCTCCTTATTGAATCTCGTCCCAGATACTCGAAATATTCAAGGTTTGAACCTCTTATCTCGACAACGAACAAGTCAAAGTACGACGAAATCAAAACGACTTGGTCTCTTCATTCACTCCTGCTATTAACTCATAGATATCGTGATAAAGTCGACTTGAATACTGTACTCGAGGGAGTTAAAAACCATCGTATCTATACAGAGCATCGCCAAACGATTTTTGGAGTGAAATATACCAAATGGTATTGGTCACATATTTAGGTGATCATACTATATTTGTTAAAAGAGGTTCAGTACTAGGATTTTTATAACCTGATTTAAGACAATCTGACCCACCATGGTTTTGATAATAATTCTAAATGGAGAATGGTTTAAATTCAATTATAATTTATTATTAATACACAGAGAAGAAGTGTTTGTGATAGTTCATGTCTATAATTGATGGCTAGAAGTGCCTGGTAACTATCTACAAACGAGAGGTATGGATTGGAGTTACTACGGAGCGATAGAACAAGTAACTGAGCGAAGCGAATTTGCTTGTGCGTGCTCTGTGACAGTTCCCCCAGAGATAATTTCCGAGAGATAATTTCCTCAAGAGTTCAATTCCCTCTTACCTGCTTTCTAATCTTGAAGTCACTCTGAAGTCACTAAGAAGTCACAAACCGCTACACTTCTTGATGAAGACCTCCTATGAATATTCGAATAGATTTACTCCGTCAGTTCTTGGTGATTTTAAGAAGAATATGGATACAACTCAGATAAGTGGCTCAATTACCCAGATATTTCTTGTCAATTTTCATGTTCGGAATTCTCTCCTTGCTCAGCATAACTTCCCGAATTTGAGCCAAAAAACTGATCCCAAATGATCTCGTTGGGCATTTGGTGCATTAATTCAAACGTCTTTCTTCCCTCCTGGGAGTTCACGGAGTTAAATAATAGGGCAGAAGAGTTCGGTGAGACCGCTTCTCCAAAGTTACCTTTCTCAACGTCGTTCTTTGATGATACAGACTCTGGAGACATATCTTCGACCTCCAATTCCTTCAAAAACGAATCCAAATCATACTGTGAGTTGTAGGCTTCAAGTGAAAGTTGGTTCCCGTTTTCCACTGGAGCCTTCCATTCAAAAGTTGTGTTCATCCCAGGAACATTTCTAATTTTCCCTGGATTTTGATATACGGGAGGCTTCATATCAAAATTCCGTTGAGATATTTCTGATTGTTGGATCAAATCACTGGGCCCAATTTCATTGATAAACGGATTTAGATTATCTTGAATAGGGTAAGAACTCATGAACTCCTTTTCCTCCTTCTCCTTTTCTTTATTCAAATTTTCAACAAGATTTGATAAGTTTGAGATGATTTTCACTTCATTCACAGTTGGCAAACGCAAATTCGAATACCCTTGAACAGTCTCGTTATATCTGATTTGGATGATGATCATGGTAAGGTTCAGAAAGATCTCGCAACAGTTGGTTGCAGCATCACATCGATCGATCAAGGAAGTGAGGACACTAAGACACATTGACGTGACCTGCTTGATTTCGTAAACAGAATTTTGTTGATGCACGTCTTCACTATTGTAGATGGTGTATAAATATGAAGTTCCTGCAAGAAATAGATTATGCACGGCAGCCCAGGTATAATTGATACTTTTGGTGATAAATAACTGATGATACGCGTTGATAACCTCCTTGGATGCGGATGATACTTGCAAAAAGTCATGCGTTGAAAGCTTATAATTCTTCAAGGATAAATTGTGAATCATCAAGAGTGAGTGATGGTAATTTAAGCCCAAAAACGAAAGGTTGAAGTTACAATTCATCTCGGTAACTGATTTTGGATACTCTTCTCTCCATTGATCCAACCTGTTGAGGATTTGGAGTTTCCATTCGTTCAATGTTTGGTATTTCCGAGGAACTTCACAGTTTGTATATAAAATCCGTTGAATTTCCGATTGAATTTGTCTGATTTTGATGATGGATAATGAAATTGTTTTATAAGACGGTGATGCATCATTCAAAGGAGGTGGAATCTCACCTGGAGATATAAGACTATCGTCCAATTTCAAAAACAACGGAGTATTAATGGATTCGTCGGGGATGCCGACCGGACGATCTAGATAGAAACAGATTTGTCGATCTATTGAATATGTGCACCAGAACAATCGTCTTCGCTTATCCTTTGTGAATGCGTCTAGATTTTTGGATACCGTAGTGTTGGTTTCGTTGTGGAGCTCAATATCCACACACATTCTTAGAGCTGTGCCCAAAATATACCACACTGCCGGCTTAGATGGTCTCATTGTTGCATACACAGCATATAATAGAATTGCCTCGAGCGATTCCAAGTGGTCAGGCAAGTTGTTGACCACGTCAAAGTATTTGACACCCGCCATTCTGAAGGACTCAGAGATCGTTATGGGATATTGAAGATGATTGACCGACGAAGCAATTGCAAAGATCAAGTTCAAAAAGTAGAGACACGTCTGATACTTCTCCGGCGGCACGATGCTGTTGGAGATTCTCTTGATTTCGGTGTTGGAATCCACTCGTTTGTCTCCCAACTTCTCCTGCAAGATTTGTTTGTACTCATCGAACCAGCACTCCAGGCTGTCATTTTCGGCCTTGAAGAAATTTGTGTTTATGGGAGTGTAATTCGACGCCAAAGAAAGGTTTTCAAAGTCAAACAGCCCGTAGATCGGGATAAAGTACTTTTTGATGAATTCTTCTCGGTGGAGAATTGGGATTTGACTGTTTGATTGAGCAAAATATACTTGGATGAATTGTAGCGCTGTGGTTTTGGGCGGAAGGATCGCTGGAAGAAATGTCGTTGGGTTTTCCGAAGACGAATGGCTGTTTATTGATCGTTTGTTGATACGGAACGCTGTGGTCATCAACTTGGAAAACGAAATGTCACACGTGATATCTGTTCCCATACCGTTGAGCGTAGGGCGTAGAATCGGCACCTTAATTGGCATGCTTTCTTCTGTCTTGTCGACGTTCAATAGGATCGGGGTTGTTTCTGTTTCTATCCCATTCTCCTGAAGACGTTTTTCCAATATCTGGACTCGATCTTCAAGGTAGATCACATAAGACCTCGGCACTTCCCTACCCGTGGCCGGATCCAATCCAATACACTCAACGCCGATCTTTTCACACTTCAGACACTTGGGAAAATGATGGTCACATTTGATCTTTTTGGTTCTACATCTCTGACACGCCGAAATCGATCGCGATACCCCAAGAAACGCAGAAGTTTTCGTAGATTCAGTACCCGGCAGGATCTCTCTCTTGACCTGGGTTGGTTTTGCAGGTTTGGATATCTTTCTTTTCTTTATCATGGTTGAAGAGTTGTTTATTTAGGGGTAATAGGATTTTCGATAACAACATAATGCGATCCTGCACATAGAAATAATAGAAGAGTAGCAGATAGTCCGTAGGGGAAATGGTCGGAAATAGTGAGATGGTCGGAAAGAGTAGTGGTCGGAAATATTGAGATGGTCGTAAATAGTCCGCAAAAGTCAGAGATAGTCCGGTAGTGCAATAGTCAGAGATATTATTCTACATATATAGGTAGTCCGATAACGCATTAAGGATATTGATAATTAACCGTTTAAACATAATTCACTATGTTATGAGCTTTTTTAACTATTTTCTTCAGATTATATATTCTTCTTTTATGAATATGGCAGTGAAACTAACAAGAATTCTTGATTTATGGGTCCACTTCGAGAATCTTCAAGAGCCCACTTCAATTACTCCACTTCAATTAATCAACTTTTTATGATGCTCTTGTTGGTCGATTCTTAGTTTGAATAAATATAACATTTTTAATAGACTCAACAAAAGTCTAATTATTACCTAAATGTTTAACGTTTTGTTGTTGTAATTCGTAAGATCCAATCAACTTTGGAATGAGAACCTCGTAAGAAGCAGTTGGGGCATCGTAGTTCAATGGATCTTGCTCCACGTGCAATGTGGTCACGAGAGAGTCAGAAAAGAGTGGATATTTGACGTAGATATCGTCGGTCTTCTTTTGATTGACATAATCCTCGGCTTTTGAATCCAAAATTGGCTGGGGAAGTTTTCTGATTACATCAGTTTTGGTTTCATCCTGGCCCTCGTCGAGTTCTGGCAACTTCAGCGCATATTTGGACTGTTTGGCAATGATCAAATCACTCCAGTTTCTCTTATTGAGGAAACGATGGTTTTCACGTTTGGAGCCGTCGACTTCATTATGGAAGATCGGAAGCACGTCCTCGTCGGTGTCCTTGTCAAAACGGTGGATTTTACTTCGTTTGTTCAATAATGTCGCCATGGCATCGGGAGGTGGAGCGTTGATAATGGCCGAACTGATGACGTTAAAGATAAGACGAGGATCACGTTCGGGATAGTCCGTCACTTCCAAGTTCATATCATCGATATCCTCACCTTTGAGGGTGGCATGGGTATGTGGATGGTGGTGGTACTTTGATTTCAACCTACCAATACAACACAAATGGACATCTCCCGATAAAATGGTGATTCTGACACCGTGGCCTGCGCCGAAGTTGACCAAATCTCTGACAAGTTGATTTCTCTCACGTTTATGGTGTTTGGAACACCAATGGTCGTTAAGATCGTCCAAAACCTCGACATCTCCATCAAACTCATTCACCAAACCCTTATTGATCACACCCTTGGTAGCAAGTTTACGAAGAGGCTTAAAAAGAGTAGAAGTAAGCAACCATTCCAACCACACCAAACGTGGATAGAATATAGGAACTCCCAACATCACCAACAAATGTTTAACCTCGGGAGTCAGGGTGATTTCTTGCTTAAGTCGAGTAAACACTGCTGAATAAGTCTTTGGAGAGATGATTTGCTTCAAATCACGCTCAGTTCTACAATCAAGACCCAACAAACTGATTTCACGACCCAAACGTAAATAATTGGAGTGGTTGTGTTGTTTGATGTACTTTCCTTTCTGAGTATTGGCTATCCAACTAGGATCTGACCCGTGGAGTTTTTCTTCGGGGTTGATTTGATGCTGAAAGAGCATATAGTACTTGTAGGCGACATTTCCTACGGAATTGAAGATTTCATTGGCCATTGTCGAATCATGGTACGATCCAAACCCATCGATAATATCATGATCATCGTAGATGTTGACAGACGGAATCTGAGACATAGCAAGGGGGAAAAGTGCCTGGAGCGTATCTCCGCCCTTCCCTTTCCAGTAACCCTTACCGAACCAAGCCAAGTAATGGTTCAAGTAATAGTCGGAAAGTTCTGAAACTAACGAATCCAGCGCCTTCATCCCACGTTTACGAATGGGGTTTGGTTCGTCCATCCATTTTTGCAACTGTTCGGAATAAAGTTTGACGGAATCAGCATAGATTTGATCTCCACCTCCAAGCATAACATGGTAATGCTGAGTATCGTGTTTGTTGAGCACATCAAGCCAGAGAGACGACTTATACTCAGAGGTATCGGTCCCTAGAGAAAACCCGTTACACGAGAACGACATAATATTCATCGATTCATCCACCGCAGGGATAAAGAATTGAAACGACTTCTTGTATTGGTTGTTGATGTAGTATTGGACGCGTTGTCCATAAGAAACTAGTTCAAGCTCAATGGTGTATCTGATGAAAGAAAATCCATCTTGTTGGTAGAAAATCGTACCAGGGAATTCACCCAGGGAGATTGAAGGTTGAGGTTTCTCGCTAGTCTTGTTTTGCTCAGCGGGTCCAATCTTATAACCCATCACCGGAATATCTTCACCCTTGACCACAATCATTGCACTTCCACGATAGTTATTCTCGTTGTTCTCCAAGGTCCCAGCGAGTCTAAGAATCGGACCACATCTAAGATCTATGCCTTCTATCGAAGGATCAGTGGTGGGACACTCTTCAGGTACATTCTCACCAGAAAGCTTGTTTAATTCAGCAAATTCTCTTAACGGAAGGGGATCGAACCAGGAATCTGTCATGATAAGTATACTGAAGAAAAGCAGTACTAAACTAAAGGTGTTTAAGATGTCTTAAAGTTCGCCAGATTCCGCAACCAATGAGCAAACTGGAATATAATCACAATTACAAGCGCGTGAAACAGCAACCATCTTGAAACATCAGAAGGGTTCCTAATTGGGGCTAAATACTTAGTAAATACTAAGCGAAGCGAAGTATTCTATAAGAGAATAGTGAATTAGTGAATATTAGTGGAGTTAGTGAAATTTAGTGGATTTAGTGAATTTAGTAGAATTGGTGGAATTTGGACATTTTGTGGTATTTAATGTCATTTAGTAGAGATTTAGTGGATTTAGTGGATTTAGCGAATATCAAAAGAGTATTGCTTTAGAACATACAGAATTATATAGAATTATAGAATTTGTGAAAAAGCGAATAAGCACATAATCTATAACCAAATAATCTATAACCAAATAATTAATCAAATAGTGAAATAATCAAAAAGAAATGAAATAATCAATACTCTCTAATAATCAAGAATCACTCTTGAATATTTCATTAAAACATGGCTGAATATTCTCTAGATACAACAAAGATTCTTAGCCTTCTACAAAGTTTTGGTGTTCTTTAATTAGACACTCAATTTGGGACCTTTATTTAATTTAAAGACCTCAATTTTATGAGCCCTATTCACAATCAGTTTAAAATCACTCAATTTAGTGGGACATGCTCAGTTAGTGGGGAGCTTGGTTTAACTTCTAATGACTGTATACATTGACTCTCGCACTACATCATGGTGGTTGGTGAATAACCCTCCAAATTGAGGGGAGCGTATAATCAAAATTATAATTTATGATTCAGAATTCATTACTTCAGAAAATTAAGGATTTTAGCAATTCTGTATTATGATAAGACAACCAGATTACAGTCACGAGCTCGCTCTGGGATTGTCTATCCATAGTTACCATATAATTGTTCGACTTCTCCTCCAAACTACACATCACCAATTACACCCATTTCGTTTAGTTGGTCCTTCACCTTGACCAATATTTACTTCATTTAGTTTAATGAATTTAGCTTTAGCGAGTTCGAATCTCGACTTTGGCATAAATAAAAAGGAGGGGAAGTAGTCTAATGGTTAAGACAATAGCCTTTTAAGCCATTATATTGGTTCAATTCCATGCATTCTTATTTCTTATTCAAAGATTTAATTACTGTATTTGTATTTATATTATTCTTTAGTTTATTTGTATT
>Ga0065704_10000205_pt1 | contig 128899 bp, 126 predicted proteins | sample SwiRhicommuniRL2_FD_59091 | JGI IMG/M metagenome (GOLD analysis project Ga0065704, IMG submission 59091) | Switchgrass rhizosphere bacterial communities from Rose Lake, Michigan, USA - RL2 v2 (version 2) | ecosystem: Host-associated > Plants > Roots > Rhizosphere > Soil | place: East Lansing, MI | reverse complement strand
CTAACGGGGAGCCAGCCTTTTAAAGTAAAGAAGTAAATTTAACTTCACTCCGTCATCTCGACGATAGGAGAGATCTTTTGCTTATGAGATTCAAGAGATCTCTCCTATCGTCGAGATGACGTATTACAATCTTCTTCTTTTCTTTTCTTTTATAATCAACCCAAGCTCGCGGCTCGTTTGTCCGGCAATGGAAGTATTTTCCTGAGCTCTTCTGAAAAGATACGGCATTACCGCTTTAACTGGCCCGTAAGGCACGTATTTCGCTACGTTATAACCGGCGTCCGATAAGTTAAAGCTTAAATTATCACTCATTCCCAATAACTGGGCAAAATAAACATGAGGATGATTGTGCGCAATCTTATTCTGATCAAGCAAATCTGCCAATAACCTGCTGCTTTCTTCATTGTGAGTTCCGCAGACAAAAGCAACTTCATCAATATGAGCCATGCAATACCTTAACGACTCGTTATAATCAATATCAGATGCTTCTTTAGTAGGTTGTATTGGTGATGGATAACCCATTTCTTCAGCTCTTTTACGCTCCTTTTCCATGTAAGCACCTCTCACCATTTTAACCCCTAAAATATAGCCGGCAGCCTTCGCAATAAGGTGGTCTGCTTTTAAATCAGCAAGTTTATCATGACGGTACATCTGATAAGTGTTGTAAACAATAATGGTTTCTTTATTAAACAAGCGCATCATCTCTACGGCAAGCTCATCAATTGTTTTCTGGATCCAGGTTTCTTCGGCATCAATCATTACAGGTACCTTTTTATCAAAGGCAGTTCTGCAGATCTTTTCGCAACGTTGCTTTACTTTTTCATATTCAGCTTCTTCATCTGATGTTAGTGCCTGTTTTGCATCCAACTTCTCAAGCAAAGCAAAACGGCCAATACCTGTAACTTTAAATACGGTAATTGGAATACGTTTGTCTTTAGCGGCCTGATCTATCGTTCTGATAATCTCTTCGCAGGTAAAATCAAAAACAGCTTCTTCATCTTCACCCTCTACAGAATAATCCAGAATGGTGCCTACTTTACCTGAATGAAGCTGCGTAATTGTTTCTGCACATTCGGCAATCGTTTCACCTCCGCAAAAGTGTTTAAAAATGGTGGCTTTAATAATACCCTTAATTGGTAAGCCAATGTTCAAAAAGAAATTGGTAACCGGAGGGCCAACTTTAGTTAAAAAATTACTGCTTATTATTTTAAAAAGCCAATAGGCGGCGTTTAATTCAGAGTTAGATTTGTTGCGGAAAGCAACTTCAGTATCATCAAAATTCAATGATTTTTTGGGGAATGTCTCCATTAGTGAATGTCAGTTAGTCAAATCGTTTGCAAAAGTATAAATTCCATAGCTACCACTGGTAGAACACACTATAAATAATTGTAATTTTGGCAGTAAAAAATTTTATCTAAGTTTGTCTTATAATGATACAATTTAAATTAGAAGGCGAATTCATTCCCCTTATTCAGTTGTTAAAAGCAACTGCACTTGTTCAAAGCGGTGGCGAAGCCCAAACTGTTGTTGAAGACGGTCTTGTAAAATATAACGGCAAGGTTGATTACCGCAAGCGATTGAAGGTGCGGGTTGGAGATGTAATTGATTTCATGGGTCAGAAAATAACAATCATTTAATGAACAAATTAAACAGTGCCGGACATACCATCCATTTTGAAGCGAATCTTGCCCCTCTGGTAGAAATTATAGAAAGCAGCAAATACAGCAAGATCTTTGTATTTGTGGATCGGAATACCGCAGAATTATGCTTACCTCAGTTCCAGGAAATGCTGGGAGATTTTACAGGATTTGATCTGATTGAAACAGATCCTGGCGAAGAGAACAAAAATATAGATTTTTGTATTGGCATCTGGAAAACACTATTGGATTTTGAGGCAGACCGCAAATGCTTGATGATAAATTTAGGCGGGGGCGTGATTACCGATATGGGTGGCTTTGTGGCTTCAACATATAAACGCGGGATAGATTTTATTAATATCCCTACTACCCTGCTTTCGCAGGTTGATGCATCGGTGGGTGGTAAAACCGGTATCGATGTAGATAATGTAAAAAATATGGTTGGAACGTTTACCCTTCCTCAAGCTGTATTTATTGAAACTTCCTTCCTTAAAACGCTGCCTAAAAGAGAACTGCTTTCTGGTTTTGCTGAAATGATTAAACATGGTTTAATTGTAGACAAAGACTATTATGCAGAATTGCAAAACAGCGATTACGAACAAATTGAGGCCAACGCTATTTACCGTTCGGTAGAGATAAAAAACGAGGTTGTAACAGAAGACCCTCATGAAAAAGGATTAAGAAAAATATTAAACTATGGGCATACTATAGGCCATGCGGTTGAAACCTATTCTTTAATAAACGATAAAAACCCTTTAACACATGGCGAGGCAATAGCCATAGGTATGATATGCGAAGGCTTCTTGTCGGCCAAAAACAATACGCTTAGCGAGGATGAGCTTAACAACATCGGTACCTATATTTTAAAATTATATCCTAAATATCACATTAAGGAAGAAAGTTTTGACCAATTATTGGAATTTATGCAAAGCGATAAAAAGAATGAAAACGGACAGATCATGTTCTCATTATTGAGCCGCATTGGAGCGTGTGATTTTAACTGTAGGGTATCAAAAAACGACATTTTGGATAGTTTTGCTTACCTAAACACCTTAACTTCCAAGTCAGAAAATGCCTAATATTTTGAACCACAACAAGAACCTTATAACAAACAATAAATAATTTTTTTAAATTAACTATTGACAAATTAAATTTTGTTAGTACATTTGGCGAAACGAAAAGAAAATTTTGAAAAATATCACTACATATTGGTTTGGTTACTTCTACTACTTTAGTAAGAGCCGGGACTAATATGCACTAGAATCTAATAAGATAAATGTATACGAAAAGTCCCGGTCTAAAGCCGGGACTTTTTTCGTTTAGAGAAAATAACAGTTATGATAATTTCATAACCATTAAAAAGGGAAAATATTCTAATGAAAAAAGGAACAAGAGTAGCAATTCAAGGCATTAAAGCTTCATTTCACGAAGAGGCCGCATTCAAGTTTTTCGGAAAAGACATTCAGACCATTGAATGTACTTCCTTTAAACACACATGCGAGGTTTTAGAAAACGATGGCGCAGACTTCGTGGTAATGGCAATTGAAAATTCAATAGCCGGAAGTCTTCTACCGAATTACACCTTAATACGTGAATACAATTTCGCTGTAGTTGGCGAAGTTTACCTGGCTATTCAACTTCACCTGATGGCACTGCCCGGTGTAAAGTTTGAGGATATCAAATATGCTACTTCCCACCCTATTGCTATTCGCCAATGCGTTGATTTCTTTGAAGATTACCCACAGATCCAGATCATAGAGAGCAATGATACTGCTGCCTGTGCAAAGCGCATTAAGGAAGAACAGCTTACAGATACAGTTGCTATAGCAAATACGCTTGCAGCGGAATTGTATGGGCTAAATATCATTGAAAGAAGAATTGAATCGAACAAGAAAAACTTTACCCGCTTTCTGATCCTTAAAAAAGGAACAGCTGAAGAAGGGGCTCCAATCAATAAAGCATCTATTTGCTTCCAGGTAAGTAACCATGTTGGTGCACTGGTTAAGGTGTTAAACATCTTTGCTGACCAGCAGGTTAACTTAAGCAAAATACAGAGCATGCCTGTGCTTGGCAAAAGAAATGAATATTACTTCTATGTAGATATGGAATGGAAAAACATGGAGGCTTATGATAAGGCTGTCCGCCAGGCCCTTAAATACACCGTGAACTTTAATATCATGGGTGAGTACCAGAAAAACGACAAAGTATAATTAGCATAAATAATCCAATTAAAATAAAATATTAACACATATAACCCCAAAACAATGAAATTACAATTAAACATTCAACCGCTTAACACCTGGCTTAACATCAACAATGAGCCTTTGATCATCTCAGGACCTTGTAGTGCAGAAACTGAAGAGCAATTATTAACTACAGCTCATTTATTGGCTGCAACAGGAAAAGTATCTGTTTTAAGAGCAGGTATCTGGAAACCACGTACTCGTCCTGGAGAATTCGAAGGAATTGGAAGTATAGGTTTAGAATGGTTAAAAAGAGCTAAGTTAGAAACTGGTTTACCAACAGCTGTAGAGGTTGCAAATGCTAAACACGTTGAAGAAGCTTTAGCTGCTGGTGTAGATATCCTTTGGATTGGTGCACGTTCAACAGTAAACCCATTCACAGTTCAGGAAATTGCCGACGCTTTAAAAGGTGTAGACATTCCTGTATTAGTTAAAAACCCTGTAAACCCTGATTTACAATTATGGGTTGGTGCTTTAGAGCGTATCAATGGCGCTGGTATCACTAAATTAGGTGCAATTCACCGTGGCTTCTCTTCATTCGAGAAAAGCTCGTTCCGTAACGAACCAATGTGGGAACTTGCTATCCAATTGAAAACATTATGCCCTGAGTTACCTATCATCAACGATCCAAGTCACATCTGTGGTAACAGAGAGTTAATTCCTTACATCTCTCAAAAAGCATTAGACTTAGATATGCAAGGTTTAATGATCGAGTCGCATGTTGATCCTTCTGTTGCGTGGACTGATGCTAAACAACAAGTAACTCCAGCTGCTTTAGCTGAGTTAGTTGATCGCTTAACAGTTCGTAAACCAGAAACTAAAAATGAAGCGATCTCTGATCAATTAGCTGAATTCCGTAAGCAAATCGATAAAATTGACGACATCTTATTACAAAAATTAGGTGAGCGTATGTCTATCGTTGCTAAAATCGGTGAGTACAAACGCGATAACCAGGTTACAATTTTACAGGTTAACCGTTGGGATGCTATCATTCAAAAAGGTATCTCATTTGCAAAAGCACTAAAATTAGATTTAAACTTTACTGAGAAATTTTTGGAACTTGTTCATGGTGAGTCTATCCGTAAACAAACTGAGATCATGAACGCAGGCAAAGCCGAAAAAGGAATTGCAGCAGAAGCACACACAGAAGTTAAGTCTTAATAATGAGTAAACATGCGCTTGTTTCTTTTAAAGGAAGCAAACAAATAGATACAGAAATTACACTTACAGGCTCTAAGAGTGAGTGTAACAGAGCATTAATTATCAGCTCTTTGAGTAAGGGGACTGTAAAGGTTGATAATATGTCTAATGCTGCTGATACTGTTACTTTAAACAGTATATTAAATAATATCTCGCAAAGCAACCCACATCAACAAACCGTTGATGTGGGCCCTGCGGGTACTGCAATGCGTTTTTTAACAGCCATGCTCTCTACCCTACCTGGTAACTTTTTATTAACAGGAACAGAAAGAATGAAACAACGCCCCATTGGTATTCTTGCTGAAGCATTAAAAAACATCGGTGCTGATATTACTTACCTTGAACAAGATGGATTCCCTCCGTTAAACATCAATGGTCCGTTAAAACAAAGCACTGATACCGTTAAAATTAAAGGTGATATAAGTAGTCAGTATATTTCAGCTTTATTAATGATTGCGCCTATTTTACCGCTAGGTTTAACGCTACAGATTGAAGGTGAGTTAACCTCTCTTCCTTATGTTAAAATGACGTTAGACATGCTTCAGGAAGCTGGTATTGTGCATGAATGGTCTGGAAACAACATTACCATTAAACCACAGACTTTTGAAGCGGCTACACTTGCAGTAGAACCCGACTGGAGTGCAGCTTCTTATTGGTATAGCATAGCAGCGCTTGCTGAAAATGCACAGATCGGTTTGCCTTATCTAAAAGATAAAAGCTTGCAAGGCGATAGTCGTATCAGAGAAATTATGACTGCCTTTGGGGTACAAACAGCAAAAACCAGCAAAGGAATTAACCTTAAAACCACTGAAACAAACTTTAATGATGATATTCTTGATCTAAAAGATTGTCCGGATTTAGCACAAACCATTATTGTATGTGCCGCTGCTTTAAGAAAAAACCTTAAATTCACGGGTCTGGAAACCTTAAAGATCAAAGAAACTGATCGTGTTTTGGCTTTACAAAATGAGCTTTCAAAGATTGGTGTAACCTTAAATGAAGACAACTTTATTTATACACTGAACTGCGATCAGCTAAACTTCCCTGAAAGGGTATCTTTTGCTACTTACGAAGACCATAGAATGGCGATGGCTTTTGCTCCGCTTAGTCTGGTCATAAACGAAGTTGTTCTGGAAGAAATGGATGTTGTAGAAAAATCTTATCCTGATTTCTGGAAAGATTTAGTAAAAGCAGGGTTTACAGTTACAGAGATTTAATTAAAAACATAAAATAATTCTAAAATGGCAGGCAACACATTCGGGCAATTATTTCGCATCACTACCTTTGGGGAATCACATGGTGTGGCCATTGGTGTTATTCTGGATGGATGTCCGGCGCAATTGCCCATCGATCTTGATTTTATTCAATCAGAGTTAGATAAACGCAAACCGGGGCAATCTAAGATTACTACTCAGCGAAAGGAGAGCGATACCGTGCAGATTCTTTCAGGAACATTTGAAGGAAAAAGTACAGGTACGCCAATTGCAATGCTTATTCCAAACGAGGATCAGCGCAGTAAAGATTATAGCCACAATACTGATGTTTATCGCCCCTCTCATGCCGATTATACTTATGATGCTAAATATGGCATTCGTGATCACCGTGGCGGCGGACGCTCCTCAGCTCGTGAAACGGCTGCCCGCGTTGCAGCAGGAGCTATTGCCAAGTTGTTGTTAAAACATCATGGTATTGAAGTTTTTGCACACGTATCTTCAGTAGGCAAAATCGAAGCACCTAATCTTGAAAGTAAAAACATCGCTGATTTGCTAGCTATCCGCGAAGAAAACATCGTTCGCTGTGCAGATCCGGCTATCGCAAATCAAATGATCGAATTTATTGATGGCGTTCGCAAGGATGGCGATACAGTAGGCGGAAAGATCAATTGTATTGTTAAAAACTGCCCTGTTGGCTTAGGTGAACCTGTATTTGATAAACTTCATGCAGATCTGGGTAAAGCTATGCTAAGCATTAATGCTGTTCACGGTTTTGAATATGGGTCTGGATTTAGCGGAAGCGAAATGAGGGGATCAGAGCATAACGATATCTTTTTAGCAAATGAAGGTCGGCCTAAAACGCTTACCAACTTCTCTGGTGGAATCCAGGGAGGTATTTCTAACGGAATGGAAATCAATTTCACAGTAGCCTTTAAACCGGTTGCAACAATTATGCACAATCAGCAAACCATAAATGCTGCAGGCGAAGCTGCAGAAATTAAAGGTAAAGGCCGACACGATCCATGTGTTGTACCTCGTGCAGTTGTAATTGTTGAGGCAATGGCAGCATTAGTGCTAGCCGATCATTTGCTTCGAAACAGATCAAGCAAATTAGCATAACAGAAAATCAACAAAGTTAATTTAGACTCTCCTTAGATCATGGTCTAAGGAGAGTCTGAGATAACTCTGAAGAGTTATCTTCTCTGGCAAGTCTGTTTTTAGAATATAGAAGGGTATTTTGATGCGTTATTGTCGTGCATAATTTGATACACAGTTTCAATAATATCATCAACAGATGGCTTACTAAAATAATCTCCATCTGATCCATAAGGCGGACGGTGAGCTTTAGCAGTAAGCGTTCTTGGCTGTCCGTCTAAATGGTAATAACCATTTTGCGCTTCAAGTACCTGTTGTAAAATAAATGCAGCGCCTCCACCCGGAACATCTTCATCAACTACCAATAACTTATTTGTTTTCTTTAAAGATTCTGCACAAATCTGTTTTGTATCAAAAGGAAGTAGTGTTTGAGGATCGATTATTTCAACTGAAATCCCTAACTGGACTAATTCTTCTGCCGCTTCTTCAACAACTCTTAAAGTAGCTCCATAAGATACAATGGTAACATCAGTTCCTGTTCTTACGATCTCTGCCTCTCCAAGAGGAACAGTGTATTCGCCAACATTTTCCGGTAGTTTTTCTTTTAACCTGTATCCATTCAGACATTCAATAACCAGAGCAGGTTCATCAGATCTGAATAAGGTATTGTAAATACCTGCAGCCTGTGTCATATTACGCGGAACGCATATATGCAAACCTCTTAATGAGCCCAAAATCATAGACATTGGAGATCCTGAATGCCACACGCCTTCTAACCTATGTCCACGGGTTCTGATGATAACAGGCGCTTTTTGACCGGCTTTAGTCCTATAAGATAAGCTTGCCAGGTCATCACTTAAAATATTAAGTGCATATAGTAAATAATCGAGGTACTGAATCTCTGCAATAGGTTTTAAACCGCGCAAAGCCAGACCAATACCCTGACCAATAATTGTCATTTCTCTAATACCGGTATCAGTGATCCTTAAATCACCATACTTGGCTTGCAGGCCTGCAAAACCCTGGTTTACGTCGCCTATTGCGCCTAAATCTTCACCAAAGGCTACTAAACGCTCATCGCGTGCAAAATTAGCGTCAAAGCAAGCGTTCAGTAATTCACGGCCGTCTACCATTTTACTTTCCTCAGTGTATTCGGGAGCCACCTGTTTAACCAATAACGGACTTTCTATACCATCGGTAAATAGCTTAGAATTGTACCTGTCTTCGTTTAAAGAGGCCTGGCTATTATACCAGTTTATCAGTTTGTCTCTCTCTGGAGAAGGGTTATTAATGCTAAGACGTAATGTTTTTCTTGCTGAAGAAACAACCTCCTTACGCAATGCATCGGGCGTACTGGCAAGTAGTGAAGCAATTTTACTGATAGCAGGATTGCCGTTGGCAATTCTGTTGATCATATCGATTACCTCTTCCTTCTCTACTTTAATGGTAGCTAAGAATTCATTCCATGCCTCTCGTTGGGTTTCACGTACAAGTTTCTTTGCAGTTGCTTCCAGCTCAGTAATTTCTTCTTCTGTAATAATAGCTGATTCAAGCATCCACTTACGCATCTGCAGGTTGCAGTCATACTCACGCTCCCACTCCAAGCGATCTTTATCTTTATAACGCTCATGAGAACCGGAAGTAGAGTGTCCTTGTGGTTGAGTGACCTCTGTAACATGTATCAAAACGGGAACATGTTCAGTTCTGCATACATCTATAGCACGCTGATAGGTTTCGCACAGTGCCGGATAATCCCAGCCTCTTACTTTAAATATTTCGTAGCCGGCTGCATCTTCATCTCTTTGAAATCCTTTTAGAATTTCTGAAATATCCTCTTTAGTAGTTTGATACTTGGCAGGAACTGAGATTCCATAAGCATCATCCCAGATAGACATAGCCATTGGAATTTGGAGAACACCTGCAGCATTAATGGCTTCAAAAAACACCCCCTCGGAAGTAGAGGCGTTACCAATGGTACCAAACGCAACTTCATTGCCGTTTACCGAGAAATTTTTAAGATAACTTAAGTCGGGATTTTGCCTGTATAATTTGGAAGCATAGGCCAAACCTACTAAACGGGCCATTTGACCACCGGTTGGCGCAATATCAGACGAAGAGTTTTTCATCTCCGTCAGGTCTTTCCAGCTACCGTCTTCATTAAGTGAACGGGTAGCAAAGTGACAATTCATTTGTCGCCCGGCAGATGCAGGATCAGCCTCAACACTTGGGTTTGCGTATAACTGAGCAAAAAACTCTTTTAGTGTACAAATTCCGGTTGCAAAGGCAAAAGTCTGATCTCTATAGTAGCCAGATCGCCAATCGCCATTTTTAAAAGCTTTGGCCATTGCTATCTGAGGAATCTCCTTACCATCACCAAATATTCCAAACTTCGCCTTACCCGTCAACACTTCTTTACGTCCTAATAAACTAGCTTGTCTACTCTCGTAAGCTATTTTATAGTCGTTAATAACAATCGTTTTGAAATCATCAAAACTTAACTCTGAAGCATCAATTGGGTTCGTTGTAAGTTTACTATTTGGCGTCATAAGCAAATCAGTTATGGGGCAAAGATACATAAATTCTAAAGTATGACTTAACGGTGTGAGTTAATTTATATATTGGAATACTTTTTGAATTATCGTTTAAAACATTAAATTTGTTTTAAAACCCACATAAGATGAAAAAGTTATTATTACTATTTACATTAATTTTAGGAATAAGTGTTGCATCAAATGCTCAATCTAAACCAGCGGAGTTTAAATTTGACAAAGAGACTTATGACTTTGGAAAAATCCCTTTGAACAAACCTGCTTCTGTAGATTTTAAATTCACTAATATAGGAGATCAACCATTGATCCTTAGCAAAGTTGAAACAACTTGTGGCTGTACAGTACCTGAATACACCAAAACTCCAATCAAAAAAGGAGAAACAGGAACAATTAAAGTTACTTATAACCCTACTGCAGCACTTCCATTTAGCAAAAGCATTACTATAACTTCTAATGCTAAAACAACTACTAAAGTTCTTTACATCAAAGGCGAAACTGTAGCTGGAAGTACTAAATAGAATCCAATAAAGATATTTCTAAGAAAAGACCTCGTTAATCAACGAGGTTTTTTACTTTTGTACCATGCCAAGGATTTCAGAGAAAGGGGTACAAATGCCCGCTTCGCCAATTAGAAAATTAACCCCGTTTGCTGATCAGGCAAAGAGGGACGGAAAAAAGGTGTACCATTTAAATATTGGACAACCTGACATAGCGACGCCGGAAGTGATGTTAAATGCCATCAAAAATATTACATTCAATGTTTGGGCCTATACTCCTTCTGAAGGCACACTGACCTATAGAACTAAACTTGCCGAATACTATAATAAACTTGGGTACAACATTACCCCTGAAGATATTTTGGTAACTGTAGGCGGATCTGAAGCTATCACCATAGCCATGCAGACCTGTATTAACGAAGGCGATGAAATTATTGTTCCTGAGCCTTTTTATGCCAACTATAATGGGTTTGCTTGCATGAGTAATGTGGTTGTAAAACCAATATTATCGCATATAGAAAATGGTTTTGCACTCCCTCCAATAGCTGATTTTGAAAAGTTAATTACCGATAAAACCAGGGGTATTATTATTTGCAATCCAAATAATCCTACAGGTTATTTATACTCAGGAGAAGAGCTGGAAGCCCTTAAAGCACTTTGCTTAAAATATGACCTTTTCTTGTTTTCTGACGAGGCTTACAGAGAGTTTTGCTATGATGGCAGAGAATTTATCTCTCCTTTATACCTCGATGGAATAGATGAAAATGTAGTGGTAATAGATACCGTTTCTAAACGCTACAGTGCTTGTGGTGCAAGATTAGGTTGTATTATCACTAAGAACAAAGAAGTAATCCAATCGGCATTAAAATTTGCCCAGGCCAGATTAAGTCCGGGTATGGTTGAACAAATTGCCGGAACAGCAGCAGTGGATACCCCTGATAGCTATTTTGAGGAGGTAAACAAAGAATATACCTTAAGAAGAGATACATTGGTAAAAAGGTTAAATGCTATCGAAGGAGTGTTTTGCCCTAATCCGGGCGGTGCTTTTTATGTTGTAGCTAGATTACCAATAGATGATGCTGATCAATTTTGTCAGTGGATACTGGAAAGCTTTACTCATGATGGCGCAACCGTTATGATGGCTCCTGCTACCGGGTTTTATTCGACTGAAGGTTATGGAAAAAACGAGGTTAGAATGGCTTATGTCTTAAATACCGCCGACCTTAATAGTGCTATGGATTGTCTGGATATTGCATTAAAACAATATCCTGGTAGAACTATGGCATAATTTTAGTACTTTTGTATCTAAGCTGATGGTTTGAAAGGAGTAGTTAACCACACACCATCAGCACATATAATGGGCTCGTTCTGGATTTGACAGGGTGGCGCTGAGTATGTAAGCATGCAGTGCGTTGTACGGAGAGCACTTAAAAGATAACGTTCAAACTATAATTGGCGAAAATAACTACGCCTTAGCTGCCTAATTTAGAATTAGATAAGCTTTTGTTCCTCTAGCTGCTGCATCGTTAGGCTAGAATCCGGAGCATCGAAATAACGAAGCTGGCATTTGTAAGGTACGCTACATTTGTGAGATAAAGTACCTAAGGTGAAAGGTTAGGTCGGTTTCCAGCCCGCCAGATCCCTACAATTAATTGGAAAATAAGCATGAAGAAAGCATAATTTATCACACAACTGGACAAGGGTTCGACTCCCTTCGGGTCCACTTGAGGGGAAATCATCACTGATTTCCCCTTTTTCATTTACAAATATTAAGTCTTTTTTACTGTTTTTCAGCACTTTACGGTTAACGTATGGGATTAGGTATCGAGTTCGATAGGCACCTTTTTCATAGTACAATTGGTTATCGAACACCAATCTTAAAAATTGTTGTTTTTGTAAGGTCGTTCCGCTATTGAATACATGTGGTAAATCAGAAAGAAGATTTATTTCTTTTGAGTAATATTCCATGATACCGGATTGATCATCACTAATCATTCTAAGACTTGCCGATAATGCTCTTTTCTGGGTAGAATGCTCTGTGTACCACCTATCAAAAGTATCTTGCGATATTAGTCCATTAAAATACTTTTCCTCAATTTCATTTATTTTTTTCTCAATTTTTTGGAGCTCAGATTTCTGAACCTGCATTTTATGTTTGTCCACTTTTGTCTTTGATTCTAAGAGCTGAAGTGTCGACTTTTCAATATCCCCTATAACCTCTTTTGATAGGCTTAGATTTGCTAGCACCCTGTCAAACTGTTCGTGAATCTTTGTTGCCGACAAATTGGTATGCCTACTCGCTTTGCACTTATAGTAGTCATAATATTTACCCATTTTTCCACGTGATGGTGCACCAGTCAAGGGGAGACCACAATAACACTTCAGTATGCCTCGAAGTGGCATTGTTTCACTTATAATTATATTCTGTTTCGGTTTTTCCATTCTAGATTGAACCAGATGCCAAATATGTACATCTATAATTGGCAAATGAATTCCTTTGACAATCTGCTCAGGATTACTTTTGTAGGCTCTTACAGTTATATACCCAGCGTAGACAGGATTTTTTAAGACACGCTGAATAGCACTATTACCCGTTTGCTTAAATCCCATTTGTCGAGCTTCAGCGGCAATTTCATATATAGGTGTTTCATTTAGGAAAGCCTGGAATATATATTTTATAATTCCTTCGGTTTCGGGATTTGGGACGATAATTGGTTTGTTTCTTTCGTCCCTCGAATTTAGATATCCAATCGGCGCCGCTCCCAGGTAACGGCCTTCATCCTTTTTTGCAGTGTATATTCCTAGGTTAATCCTCGCTTTATTACGGATAATTTCGTCTTCGCCTTTTAAGAGCATAAGTCCGGCATAAAAAAAGCTTCCTGGATCGTTAGGATCAAAAATAATCCCCTCGCTTACACTCACTATTTTAATTGAAAATTTTAAATAAAGGTTTTTGATGGCTGTTAATGCCTCACCTGCGTCTCTACTAAAACGGTCCAATGAGTTTACAACCAAATAATCCACTTCAGCATGATGCTTAAGGATAAAAGTATTTAATCGTTGAAAGTCTGGGCGATCAAAATTTCTGGCGCTATAACCTTGATCTGTAAAAGTGTCTTCCACTTCAACAAAATTCCTTTCACACCAACCAGCAGTTTGATGATCCTGACCTTGGATGCTAAAATTGCTTTGTCTGTCCGTCGAAATCCTTAAGTATCTTATGGCCCTTTTCATATTTTTCGATAATTGAATTAACTAAAATAGACGCTATTAAAGTTACGAATTTCTGTCGTAATAATTGTTCCTCAACAACGGCCTCAAGCGCGATCTCCTCTCTTTCTTTCTCCATCATTCTCGTTGTTAAAAATTAAAAAGGGCCTTCTAAAAGGCCCTTAAAAAAGCTATGATTTTCTTCATTGTCATAGGGTATAATTGTCAAGCCAACTTTTTATTACTTCGATTGATTTGTAAGTTTCCCAATAATTAGTGTGATAGCACTCGGCTTACCGGCAAAAAAAGATGGGCAATATTTGATATACCCGAACTCCCTTAAGTCAATGATCACTCTACAATATGTAATCCGGCTTGAAATTTTTGCAACCTCCATAACCTGATCAGAAAACAACTTTAATTCAGCTGGACAGCTCGATTTAATCCAGAGGAAATAAATTGCTGCAAACACAGCTATATGAGTAATGCGTATTCTCGGATCTTCTTTAATCGCAAAAAAAAAATCTTGGTATTGGTTGTTATCCATTTCCTTTAACTGTGTCAATCTGCCTCAATAAATCATGGCTTTCAAACTCAGGCACGAATCCGCTGACCTTTTTTTTGCTTTGTTTTTTCTTCTTCCCCGTCTGGATCGTTATTTTCTGTTTTGCGATTCTCTTTACCTTCATTCTTCGATTGGACTTCTTTCTGATCCTTTTGCTCTGTAGGGTTTTCAGTAGGTAACTGCTGCGCTTTTATTGAAAGAAGAACAGGCCTCATATCCTTATCATATTGGTTGACTATGTCATGTTTAGGATTTGCCTCAAAGTACATTTTGTCTATGGTGCCATCCGGTTTTTTGTAATCAGCTAACTGAATATTTCCCCTTTTTAACGAATCAAAGAACTCTTTGGCGGTTTTCTCGTTTTCTAAGACAGGTAATGGAACTCCCTCGAATTTTTTTTCAAGATCAAAATTGTATTCTTTAACCACTGGGCACACGCCGTTTTGATCCGGCTTAGTAAAATCGATATATTCCCAGGCGTTATACTTCCTGTTATTTTTAGGTTCTTTTGCGTCGACAAATACATAGTCCTTGTTAACTGCTCGCCCCTCCATCTGATTGAAAGCTTCTTTGAAGGTTAGCGTACTGTTTATCCATTGTTTTTTTTCAAAACCTTCCGCATTTTTAACCACCACGGGATTCGACCAATTAAACTTATAGTTCCTTGTATGGTCAGGCTTACCTTCACGCTTCACCGTCATATCATAGTCTTTGGCGAAATAGTTATCCTTTTGAGATAACTCGCAATTCGGCTTTGCTGTTACTGTAGCTGTATCATAGACCTTTGTAAGCTGAAGGGAAAAGGCTTCTTTACCTTCATTCATATTCCGGATCAAATCTTCACGTGAAATTTCTTTCATGTCGGTGTAAAAAAATTGCTCTTCCAGAGCCTTCAAATTCTCCTCTTTCATAATCGTAGTTTTTATTGTTTATTGATTTATTATTTTAGAAACTTAGCATATCCATATGTTTCTTTATTATCCTAAAAATGCTGGTATAGCTTTTGGGGATTGGTTTATTTAATTGCTTTTGCCGCTACCACAGACTTATTCTTGATGTTAAGTTCAAGGTTACGTCCACCTTGTTTTTCCATCAACTGAATGATTAATATTTTTTTGTCTGGGATGGTAAACTTCGGGATACCCGCAACAATAGTTTGTCTGCTCTGTCCCCTGATAATTCTTGCATTACCGGTAACTTGTTGCGGTTGCAATTCCGTTTCCTGGGTAGCCGTGCGTTTTGCTTTTTTCTGGTCACGAATGAAGAACCGAAGCTGTTCTATGTCATAATTAATATTAGAGCTGTTTTCTAACCCAAGCTGGAAGTATAGCATTTGCCCTTTTATATAAATGCCTTCAAGTTTTAAACTAATGTTATACCTCGAATTCTTAAACCCGTTCAGAACCGGTGACTTTGTTGAAACCTGTTCGGCAAAATCCTGAACATTGGCTTCATTGTCATTTATAACAGAAAACTTAGCCTGTCCTGCGGTGGAGCCTGTTTTATACGCAGCTTGTACATTTAAAGCAACCGGCCGTTCTGTATAGTTGACCACATAAGAATATAGTTTTCCATCCGCCGTGATTACTGTAAGGTTCGTTTCGCGGAAACCCTGTACTGCTGCTTTTACCTGGAGAATATTTTCAACCCCTTTGGCAATTTGCACCATAATATCTTTACTGCCTTTATCTACACTCTTAACCGCATAAGGAAATATGAGGTTAGTGGTTTTTAAATAAGTAACAGAAAGTGCCTCCGGCTGAATTGTCTCCGAGTGGGATATGTTATTTTGTGCATTTGCTAGCACACTGCTTAAAAGGATAATCCCTGCTATCCATGCTACACTGATCTTTTTCACATCCTGAATTTTTAAATTGTCATTTAGTTATTTAATAATTATTCTTCTTTTTGTTGGTCATCACGCAGAAGCACTTTGTACCCTGCCTTTACCATTACCTTAATCAGCTTGATCTTTTTGCTAAAGAGCGATTTTGCCGCCTCAATACCTGCGCCTGCTGCTTGTACACCCAATGATTGATCGAAAGTGCTCATTCCAATTGCCTGTATGGTCTGATCTGCTGATTGCTTCGCTACGTCCCTTGCTATCGCTCCTGGGATATAGATACCATCTAGGCCATCAATATCGAATACAGATAACTGGACAGGGAATAAGGATTTCTTATAGCGAAGACCCTTTATTTTTATAGTTAGCCTTTCACCTTCAAGTGATACGGTTCCATATACAAAATTATCTTTAGGGATGATGGCACCTTTAACATAAATGGTATCCAACAGTCTTAATTTTACTGTAGAACCGTTAACCAATACTTGGTTTTCATGAACAACTGCTTCTATGGCATTTTGTTGGATGGAATCAGTTGCATTGGTTTCCAATCCAAAAAAACCTATACCTCCTTTAATGCCACCATCTGTTCGGACTTCATCACTTTCCAGTAATGATATACGATCTTTTTGCCCGGCCGTTGTTACTGCGTAAACTTGTCCCTTATGGCTATCTTCCGATTGTTTTATTTTTTCCTTTACCCTTTCAGGGTGCTGTATGTCCAATATTTTTTCCAGCATGCTATTGAGTTGGTTCGTCTCAGGATCATCACCGTTTCCATTTTCCTGCATGCTGTGCATTATTTGTTCGAGTCGGTCAATACTTCCTTGGTCAATGGAAGGCTCTTGCCTTCGATTGCCATAACGGTCTGCCTGTTGAGGGCTATAACTTTGTTGCTGATTGAGGGCATTGTTCAAGGCTCCCAATTTTTCATATATCCTGGCTTCGTTATCATTTCCATGATTTCGATCCTGCATATTAGTTAGTGAACCAGGGTATCCTTGTAAAACAGGGTTACTCAAAGGCCCGCCTACAAGTGGTTGTTGATTTACACTATATGGATCATTTATAATGTCCTTTCGCTTTTGTGCTGAATCTGAAAAAGCCTTATCATAATAGGCCATTTTGTCCATTGCTTTATCTTCAAGGTGCGCATCCGGTAAGTCTCGGTTTAGCCCTTTACCACTTTCCTGCACAATTGGTTTACCTCCCTTCCCTCCACCTAAAGCATAAAAGCCAAGCGTAAGAAAAGGGACAACAAGTACCGGTAGCATCAGGAGAAATTTTTTCTTTCTCTGGTTATTCGTTTGTTGATTCGTTGTTTCCATCATTTTGATTTTTATATTATTCATTATCCTTTACTTCAGTAGTTCTTCCAACTGGCTCAAACTGTCCAATAGCCCTGGCCTTTGTCGCAATAAACTATCGCTGATCTTTTTCCCAGATTCCGAAACTGCCAGACTATCCATATACTTACGGAACTTCTTCAGACGGATTAACATAAGCGTATCCTTATGATTTGTATACTCTTGATCAAATTTTGGCATTAAGGGCTTTTGAATGCTCCCCATTCTGGGTAACCGTGTTTGGGAGTCAGTGAATGAGGAATACACAAGGTATGTGGTGTATCCTGTCACTGTCAATGTTATTAGTACGACATAAACCTTTAGTTTCCGGATGCTCAGACCAATCGTCATAGTTTGCATTCCGGTAGCCCACTTCCGCTGAATCTTAAGTATAACAAAGGCTATCCTTTCAGCAAGTCCCTTTTTCGCGCTTTCCTTTTCCTCCATCATTTTAATATTTCTGCCCATCAGTTATCTTGTTTTAATATTGATGTCCTTATTGTCTATAATATTCCATCGTTCGATCAGGAAACCATGCGGATTGTTGTCCGACCTGGATACTGTCCTCAATAATCCTTCTGCAACAAGGCTTCGGGTTACAATTGTCGTGGCGCGGGTAATAACTTGCCTGCCATAATACCTGAAGGAATAAGGCTGTTGATCGAGGTTCAAAGTGATGCTGTCCATATTCACGATCTGGCTAAGATTGCTACTGATAATGTTGCTGTAGTAATTACTTTCTTTCAGGTTGTCATATTCTTTCTTTGCCGATCCATCCGCCAGATACAATGCCCTTGTCACATTTGCCTCTATTAATTTCTCATCCGGGGAGAGTGTAAAAAAGAATTCATGAAAGGTGCGGATGTGGTCCCTGGCCTCTACAGGAATATTATCTTTTCTTTCAGAAGCATAAGCTGACAATATTTTACCATTTGCAATAACATAAATCTTGCTTTGTAGTGTGCTAACCGTTTCAAAGCCTTTGTATATTGTTAGTGCGCACAATAACACCGAAAAGGAAATCACTATGATGGAAAACCTTTTGATGTGCCTGAATGCGGTGTCGATATTCTTTGTTTTTGTAAACATATCCCTGTTGTTTATTTATCATTTCCACTAATCCTATTTCCCATATAACCGCCCGCTTTACCGATATGACTTTTATCTGCATCTACCCAGCCACTGCCTCCACTGTTACCCATGCTACCAACTGCTCCTTTAGCAGCATTCTTAAAGCCACCAACCGTACCAGCAGCAGAAGCGGTAGCGGCCATACCCGTATTCCCCATAGTGTTTCCCGAAATAGCTGTGAGGCTGGTTATTTTCTGTAGCATAGCACCACCTCCACCGGCGTTCACAATTGAATTAGCTACTGAGGGTACGGTGAAATATCCTACGATACCAATAAGCATAAAAATTAAATACCCGGTATCTGTAGAACTAAAGAAGGTATCACCTGTTTGCTCAATCTGGCCTATATCATGGATCAGCATCTGCTCCTGGATTTTTCCAATGATGGCACCGAAAATATTCGCAACAGGCAGCCATAAAAATACATTCATGTATTTAGCAATCCATGCAGTAAGTGTATGCTGAAAACCATCAAATACCGCTATCCCAAATACAAGCGGGCCAAGTATTGCGAGCACTATTAATTGAAAAGTCCTGAGGGTATTGATGCAGAGGGCTGCAGCCTGGAAGACTACCTGAAGGATCTCCGACATCCATTGCTTAATGGTATTTCGGAATTTATAAGACATTTTCTCCATCGCAAACCGCATATCCGTTCCGATACTTTCAAACATACCTTGCTCTGAAGGATCGGCGTTGTTGTGGGTGTAGCGATACCAGCGGTCAATATCACCTTCATTGTTTTCACCGACGAACATTTTCCAGGTATCGGACTCTTTTACCTTTTTTTCTTTTTCCTTTAATAATTCTGCTACTGCCTTGTCCGTATTTTTAACCATAGCGGAAGTTCCTGTTACCGTAGGTTGCATAATCCCGTTGATCATTCCCAGGACTGAAGGAAAAATGAGCACACAAAAACCAAGTACAAATGGCCGGAACAATGGGTAAAAATCTATCGGCTCTGCATTTGCAAGGTGCCTCCATATCCTTGTAGCGATATACCAGGTTGCTGCAAAGCCCGCAATGCCGCGGCCTACGCCAATTAGCTGACTACACATTGGAATCATCTCGTTATAGAGTTGTTCCAGTACGGATTGAAGGCTGCCAATATCTTCTGCCAAACCGCTTTGCGCGTGGCTAATAGCAGGGAATAAGATTCCCGTTACCGCAAAAATTGCGGTAGTCAAATATTTCTTCATTTTCTTCTGTTTACTGTTTAAGCCCTGATAATTTCTTTATCCCCTCTATGTCATGTAATTCCTTATTGCGTTGAAGGGCAAGCATCGAAGTGTTATTATTAAAATCCCTTAGAAAAGATAGCTTGTCTTCCATATCAAGATAGATGCGGTCAATGGCTTTTATGCGCTCATCGTCACTCATTCGTAACTTACCCGCCGTAACTACTGTTGTAAGTTCTTCCAGGTTGTCTACGCTTTGATTAAATAATCTTTCATAGATCTTTTCCATATAAAGGATCTCTGTGGTACTGAACGCTTTTGCTGATTTAAACCTTTTGAAGGCAGCTTTATATTCTTTTACAAGGCGCAACTGGTAATTAATAATATCCTGTATCCTTTTGTATTTGCGCACTTCAGGGCTAACGGCCAGAAGGCCATCAAGAAAAAGCTCATGCATTTGAAAGTTACCTTCAGAGATACTTTTAATCTTTCCATACCCATTGCTGACAATTGTGTATCCTTTTTTCAAATCACTAAGGATCGATTTTAGCTGTGCCAGCTTTTCAACATTGAGTACCAGTTGAGCGATCTCGTCAGCCTGCGCGGCAGCCTTGTATTGTATTCCGGCAAAAGCAATCAGGAATATTAATATTGCAATTATCTTTTTCATAAATTTCTTATTAGAACTGGGTTAATTGAGTTGATATAAGCGATTCTGCAGATTAATATCCTTCATCTCCGAGGCTTTTTGAACGATGTGTACCGCCAATGATGAATTGAAATCTTTTACAAAGCGGTACTGGCTTTGAGATTGAATTAAGAGTTCATCTATCCGGTTGATACGTTCATCATCTTTCATCTCCAGTTTACCATCAGTGATTACAGCCTCCAATTCATCCAGCGTTGCCAGGCAATCACTTTCCAACTTGCGATAAACCTTGTCCAGATAATCTTTCTCTGAAGCATTTAGCGTTTTTGCCTTTACTACTACTTTTCTACCGATTGTTGTTTCCCTCCTGACATCATCCTGTATGGCAATGATATCATTGGTCCGTTTGTAATTCCTGACTGAAGGATTTACATTTTTGAGGGAATTGAAATAAATACGGTGCAGGTTTAAATCGCCATCCTTTATTTGCCCGATCGTGTTTAATCCCTGCTGTGCCAATTTGTAGCCTTTCTTAACATAGCTGCCATACACCTTTAGGGCAGCTATCTGTTCCAGAAGATATTTCCGCTGGGTGCTCTTTTGCCGGAACCATTCTCCGAACGTCTGTGCCTGTGTCGCTGGCCCTACAGCCAATACGATTATCAATACCAATATCTTTTTCATCTTGCCGGTTTTGTTCTTTATGATTACTTGATTCCATACATCGTTTTAACCATATTAATATCCTGCTCGCTCTTTGCCCTTTTCAGGCTGAGCATCGCATTCTGATTATTAAAAATCAACAGATCAGTATAGTTTTGCTCCGTCTTTTCCGCAGCAGCGGCAATGATTTCCATTCGTTTCGCATCGGTCATCTGCGTCTTAAAGGAATTTGCTACCATCAACATCTGGTCGATATTCTTTACTGTTTCTCCAAGGATACCAGTATAAACTTTGCCCATGTATTCGATTTCTTTGGCAGTAAAATGCTTGTCATTTCTAAGAAGTTTCCAGGCGCGGTTATAGGCTTCAACCAATTTTGTTTGCTGCTGTGTAATATCCCGGATCTTCTGGTAATAACTGATCACGGTCTTTACCTTGCCAAGTTCATCGAAATATTCCTTGTAGATATCCCTTTGCTTTTGGGTCCAGTCAGAAATATCATCCAGCTTTACTTTAGACATGGCATTTTCCAAAGTCTTCTGTGCGTTTTGCAACCAGATTACTTTGTTTTGCTGTCGCTGGATTTTCAGGTCGATGGCTTTGATCACTTTTTTGATGGCCGCCTTTGCCGCATCTATTATCGGTATCTGGGCATTTGACCCGTGTGAGGTAATAAGTAATAAGCCTAACACTACCGCCACTTTTAAACTCCTTTTCATAACAATTACTCCTATTTTAAATCATTAACCAATGCTGCAATACCCTTTTGAATGCTACCAAAGCGACTTGCATACTCTGCAACTTTTACTTTCTCTGTTTGTTCCGTGGTATAGGCATAATATTCTTCGGGCGAAACTTCTGTTCGGTAAACTTTGCTTGACATCCCGCCGAGGCTAATGAATACCTCCTTATATTTTTTAAAAGGATCGTTTGCCTTGTTCACAGAAAGCACCAACGCTTTCTCTTTCTCCGTTAAGCCTAAAAGCTCCTGTATGGCATCGAACTTATTCTGGTACTTGCTCTGATCTAAAAGGATTTTGCAATCCGAGTTATTGATAATTGCCTGTTTAACCACTGGGGAAGAAATTATGTCTTCTATTTCCTGGGTAACGACAATTGCTTCCCCAAAGAACTTGCGGACGGTTTTAAACAGGTATTTGATGTATTCTGCAAAACCTTCCTTCATCAACGCTTTCCAGGCTTCCTCGATCAGGATCATTTTGCGAACCCCCTTGAGCTTTCTCATCTTGTTGATAAACACCTGCATTACTATGATCGTGCATACTGGAAACAAAATTTTTGAGTCTTTAATCGCATCAATTTCAAAGATTACCAGACGTTCATGAAGTATATTTAGATTTTCCCTGGCGTTCAGCAAGTAATCATATTCACCTCCTTTGTAGTATGGCCGTAAAACATATAGAAAGTTGGAAATGTCAAAGTCTTTCTCCTTAACACCATCTCTTTTCAGGACTGGAACAAACTCAGCATTTAAAAATTCGTAAAAAGTATCAAAACATGGAAATAGATCAGGGTTTTGATGCAATTTTTCATAATACATTTGAATTGCATTACTGAGCGCAACGTATTCACTCCTGGTGTAAGTTTCCTCCTCACTTTTCCATAAGGCAACAAGCAATGTCTTAATACTTTCTTTCGTTTCGATATCCAACGTGTCGCCTTCGCCTATATAGAAGGGATTGAATTTTATAGGATTATCCTCAGAATAAGTAAAGTAGTAACCACCTACCATATCACAGAGGCCCTTGTAACTATGTCCCACGTCTACGAGCACAATATGCGTTCCCTGCTCATAATAACTGCGGACCATATGGTTCGTGAAAAATGACTTTCCACTGCCTGATGGCCCAAGGATGAATTTGTTGCGGTTTGTACAGATACCCCTTAGTATGGGCTCATCACTGATATCTACATGAACTGGTTTTCCTGTAAGCCTGTCACCAAGCCGGATACCAACCGGGCTTAGTGAAGTCCTGTAACCTGTTTCCATATTAAAAAAACAACTGGCCTGTTCTGAAAAGGTATCAAAGGTGTCATTCATCGGGAAGTCCGCTTCATTTCCCGGAATACCACCCCAAAATATCTGCGCAGCCCCTTGCGTTTCCTGTTTTGCTACCGCATCCATTTGGGCGAGTGCAGAACTGACTTGATTTTTCAGGTCTTTTAGTTCGTCCTTATCATGTGTCCAGACCAGGAGATTGTAGTGTGCCTTTACAGGTAGCCGTTGCTGTCCGATGGCTTCATTTAAAAAGTCGTTGGTTGCATCTCTCGAAATACTGTTCTCTCTGCTGTATGCAGAAAGGGACTGAAGGCGAAGCCTTTTGCTTTCCAGCTTTTTTAGCGTCTTTTGCGCATCATCAATAAACACATACTGATTGTAGAGATGATTACAGGGTAGCAACTGACCAAGACTACCCGCAAAACCGATAGAAAATTTAGTCCTGTCGGTACTGTATTTATCGTAATTGATCCTGCTTCCACATAGGGCTGGGAGGTCAGCCGCATCACCAAGTGTAAACAACTGGCAGTACTGGGAACCAACCCGTATGTTGTCATCGAAACGGATATCTTTTACTAAAAAAGTATCCTGTTCTTCTGCGAGGAAACAATATTGCTCAATGATTCCCATCTTTCTTTTACGGCTGTAAAGGTCATCATCTTTCAGTCTTGTTAACTGAATGAACCCGCTGTCTTCAAGGATTTGGCGGAATTGGCCGCAGCAACCCAAAAAGTCCTGCAACATACCTGCATTGATTGTCTGATCCGGTACTATGTTCCTTCTGAGTAAATTGGAAAACAAAGAACTTCCAGCTTTTCTTCCATCTGGTTTCTTCGTCAGGAACAGGTAGCACGAGTGGTTCAGGAATGGCCGTTCATTAAAGAACCGTTCGCTGCTCCTGGAAAGGAAACTGTTGTCCTTTCCAGAAAAATCAGGTTTATATTTTGTGTCCCTGAACCAATCCTGTTTATGGAGGATACTATGTTTAGGCAATACTTTGATCGCTTTAACCCATGCCTGATGAAACGCTTCATACTCATTGTCGGACAGGGTAAATATTTCCGGAAGTTCAGCTTTGAAAGCAACAGTGATGTCTCCCTGTTTACTTAAAATACAATCGTGTTCTATGCCCATTATGGGCATTATATCGTCTATCCACTTTTCCATCTGCACGTTTTTTATTTATTGACTACAACTTGTTCTTTACCCCATTGCTCTGTCTTTGCGACATTTTATTTTCTTCGATCAGCTTAGGTATACCTGTAGCCGATAAAGGATATGTTGGAACTTCAACTTGTTTCTGTATTGGATAAAAATTAATGAACGTCCGCTCATCCAAGCCATTTTCACGAGCCACTGCAACAGGATCAATATGTAGTTCGAATGGTAAGGTAACCAGGACGACATCTGATGGCAGTTCTGTAATAGTTTCCGGCAAGTCTATCTTTGTTTTGGATGGTAGATGATAAAAGAATAGGTATTTATATCCTGTCCTATCCATGTCCAAATCCCGCAGGCTAATGCTTCTCCAGGGTTCGTTAGTCAACCTGATTTCTTTCAATCGCCAATCAACGGTATAATCGTCCTCACCAATGGTTACGTGTGGCAGTATCCCTTTTATCCGATCCTGATATAATGTTTCAGGACATCTTAAATCCCTGTCCTGCTGTGGTACTTCTGTTATATCAAGGTTATACTTGATGGCAATTCCTTCCGCATCTACCTCCACCATTTGAGGCACCTTAATAAGAATTGTATTTTCCCCATATTCTGAAAGGCATTTATGAACCGGGCTAAACTTACCTTCATAATGCGTACCCATGTTTGTCATGTCATACACTGATATCGTATTCAATGGCTCGTCCTTCTGCCTTAATTCGGCGAATGCAACATCATAGATGAATGTTGTTCCATCCAAATTGATTTCCGGTAATTTCCTTTCCATTTTACTTTCCTCCTTTTCTGAATACCATTCGGCTATTCGCTTTCACTACTTTCGGGACGCTTCGTTTTGCTAGCGCTTTCATCATCCCATGCTCTCCATACTTCCTGCTCATACCATAGACCTTGTAGGTTAGCGCTGATCCACCGGAAAGTATTATTGCCATACAGATGTATTGGTTTATTCCGAGGATGTACATAACGGAAAACAGAATGAGTAAAACAAGGATACCGATAGCCAGGTACCATATGTATTGTGCTTTCAACCCTTTGAACTCGATACTTTTATTAATTCCTTTATTCACCTGATATATGCTGTTAGCCATGTCCTTGTTTTTTTAATATTATCTGATCTTTAATCCGCTTTTATGTTCCATCGCTTCTAAATGTTGATCCTGATTTTCTGTAAGTCTGGAAAAGGATGTTAGTACCAGCTCCTCCTTCTTCTGTGCTGAAGTAAAATGTTCATCAGTGTACCCATACCGTCTTGCCAGTCCGACAGGATCAATATCTTTAATAGGCGGCACTAGAATGATATCAACATGATCCGGTAGGTTGCCCTTTGGATCACCGATGTATAAATTCTTAGTCAAGCGGTCAAATAGAAAGTGACTGAAGCCGAATTCTTCCTTTATTTCACCCATTGTTATCCGGTTAGCGGGATTGGATACCTCACGGAATTCATGCTTGCTGATATCTGCATAGAATTGAGTTCCGGAAAGGTTTACAGTGGGCAAGGAAGTTTCATCCCTTACTGCCTTACCTTCAATTCTGAAGCCCATATATTTTTCCATGCCCATGCTTAAATAGCGAAGAAGCTTTTAATAACGGTAACCACAACGACCAGGAACACACAGCTCCCGAACCATGCCGCCGCTACCTTACTCGTATCCGGGTCACCTGCATTCCACTTCTGATAAACCTTCACCGCCCCAATCAATCCCAAAAGTGCACCTACGGCATACATCAGGTTAGTACCGGAATCAAAGTAATTCCGAACTTGGTCGTTGGCAGCATCAATTCCTGCATTGCCATCCTGGGCAGATGCATATAAACTGGCCCCTGCCAGTATCAGCGTTGTTATAGCGCGTTTTGTTTTTGTCAGGCCTCTGCCCAACATCTTGCTCACATATCTCATCTTCACCTTTTTTATCTTACACACTATTGTAAAAAAATTCCGGAAGCGACAGTTTTCAACCCCACTGTTCACTCAGCAAACTGCGCCTCCGGTATATTCTGTTTTTCTTTCCCAGGCCCCCTGCCTGTTCAGGGCAGGGAGCGGGGAAAGTTGCCACCAAAGGAACCACCCTGTCAACCAAAACCATACTCACGCTTTGGTGGCTGTTACGTAGCGGGGCAACCGCATACTCACATCTCATCTCCCTTAATCAAAACCTGGCTGCCCCGCAATGCTCTGCTTCAGATCTTTATTGCCTGATATACCTTTCCGCTATTCGTCCCCTATAATTCACCCTGAAATGAAAGTTGAAATGTTGCAGGATGATTTCATTGAAAACCCCGCTGGCGGTCCATTTCATGGTTTTTTCAAAATTATTTTCAGCATACCTTGCGAAATTCGGCCAGCCTGGACTTACCTGTTCGTTGAACGGAATCAGCGGTAGTCCCGGAATGAATACATTTCCTTTGCAGCAGGCATCCATCACCATTTCATCTGCGTAAGTCACACTTTGCCAACCCGCAAACCTTGTATGTTTCAGCATTTTTAACCTGATACCGGCACTCGCGTAAAAGATATATCCAACCCTCCATCTGTGGTAGTTCAACTTTACTGTTCTGCCATTGTGTTCGGGAAAATCGGTACCATCGTTACCTTCATAAATATCTCCGCCGGATTGTCCCCACCAGTTTGGTATATTCCCTGATGGATATTGACATATCGGAAGGTCCGGGATAACTATAGGGTCACGACCCGGTACATGCCATTCATCCGGCCATTGCCATTGCGGAAATTCCAGCATATCAAACAGGATACGGTGCAACTTCACTCCTGGTAATTTTAATGGCTCAACACCTCGTTGCAACTCTGGAGCATACTTTGCCGGAACAGCATACCCCTCCTGATTTTTCTGTCCGGTTCGGAAACTATAAACTGTGTCTGCAATCTGGATATAACCATCCTTGTTGAGTACCGTGGCAAACCATGAATCCGGGCAAATAAACAATTTCCTTGTTTTAAACAGAGAATCTACTGTAGGGGCTTTCCTGTTTTCGGAAGTATCTGAGTCGATCTGTTCATATAACTTTCTAAGTGATGAAAATCCACTACGGTTATACAAGACCTCCCATTCGCCGAGCTGTTCAGGCTTTTGGAATTTGCCATGTAATTGACTCATGGTATGCTCAAAACTTTTCATTGTCGGAAATCTTAACCAACCATTAGTAACTTCAGGCCCACCGGCTTCTAACAAAGGAATGGTACTATTTAAACTTGCCGCCGGCTTTTGGTCCGGTTCCCTGCCATCACTTTTTTTACAGGCGTACATCAGACCAATTGCTGTTCCCAGTACGACCAACATCATCAGATAAAATTTTCTTTTCATTGCGTTTTTGAAAAAATTTGAAATAGGTTACTCTTTTTTTTACAGGTTCGGATCATCTCCTGTTAGTTACGTTATCCGGGTATTGCATCCCAAGCCTCATTTAATTCTTCTTCTGTAAATACCACCCCGCAAATAATTTCTGTCTGGTGGATAATAAAATTGTTCAGGGCAACCCGGTAGGCAGGCTGGCGTAACCCGCCGAAGTGTGCCACTCTGGATTTAAGCTGCAAGAGCAGCATATCCTTACCGGCCTCTTTGCCTGCCACCTCCAGGATGCTATGTCGTATGTCTGTCACCATTTCTTCCAGTTCATCAAATAAGCTCCCTCCGCTGCTCCATTCTTCTTCCTGTTCCTCTTCTTCAGACTCTGGGCTGATTTCTTTGCTTGTGTTTACCAGTTGCTTCAGTTTGTCAGTAATGGTACCTCTGATTTGTTTTCTGTAGAATAATAAGCTGACGAGTAGATAATATGTGATGACAACCACTGCCATTCCTACCAGGTATTCTTTCCATGTAATTGATTCTAACATTGCTTTTCGTTTTGGTTCCGTCAATCAGGGAAACCATTTCCCCATTGCTACAGAAGCAAAATTGCAGTGGATTCAGGAGGTGACTTGACAACCTGTATGGTAGGTTGTTCAAATTTATTTTCACTTAGGAAATGCTAAAATTTCGCGTGGTTAAGGGAGAGTATTGGCCGTTTTAATTGTCCCGCGAGAGAAAACGAGTAGTTCCAATAAAAACAAGGATATTCCATACATAAACTGCATGGTAAAAAAATGGCACTTATTACAAGGTTGTAATTTTTATATTTTGTGAAAGGAATGATAAAGTGTGCGAAAGAATTTGACCTTGCTTCAATCTTGAATGGACAATTTACCTTCCTTCAGAAAATGACGGCATAAAAAAAGCTGCCCATTCGGGCAGCTCGACAAATGCTATAGAAGGTTATTCATGCTTTTCTTTAATCCTATTCTCCAGGGCTTCTTTCAATCCATCAATATGAGGTGTGTAACCTTTCTTTCGCAAAGCCATACCAAGAAGCTCCCTGTAAATATTGCCAAGATCAGTACCGAAAAATTCCTCAAAATCTGTAACCAATTGCTTTATGCCACCTTCACCGTGACTTACCCATCCTTTTGCATCCATAGCCAAGATGATTTCTTTTAAGGCGGCCTTTGGTCCTGTCCACACCCGCCTTCGTCGGAGCTTCCCCTGACCTTGTTTGATGGTTTCTGATATGTCTGTGTTTGCTTTTAAACTGGATTGAATATGAAGTCGGAGCTTTTCCATAGCCTGAAGTTTCGCCAGTTTGTAGCTATATGGAGTAGAAAAGGACGAATCAATATCCGAATAAGAAACCGGCAGTAATGGTATTTGTATTGCGTTACGGACAAAGTAATGTCTGTCATAGAGGGTTTCGCCTGAACGGTAATAGTTATAGAAGTATTTATTTTTTTCGCAATACCCTTGTATCCTGTTCAAAAGTTGCTGAAGGAACCGTTTCCGTGCTTTTTCCGGCCCTATGGGTTTACACGATTCAATATAAAGGACCTCTTCATAGAAAATCAGTTCTTTTTGAAATTCAGGTTTTAGCTCTTTGAAAAATTTGATTTCCTCATCAATATCTTTAAAAGCATAACCAGATATATACTCCTTTAATTTCGTCATCGCCCCTTCAACTTCATAAAAAGATTGCTCTGCCAATTGTAATTGGTTCTCGGCAGAAATTGCAATTTTTTGAAGTTCGACGGACATCTCAGTTATTAGTGAAGATGTGAACTTTTCCATATGCACTTGATGTTTGGTTGTTTAAAAATTGTTCATTAATTCTTATTTGTTCCGCGGATCTAGGGCAAATGTCATTTTCAGGGATGAGGTTTTAACAGGTTTTTCGCATAGAAATATATGAAGCAGGAATATTTGTTGATGAAGTACTTGATGTTAAAATGAAGTAGAAGTACTTAGGAACAATCAAATATTTGCTCTGAGCTTTTAATGCACAAAAATAAATGCGGAAAATAAAATGCTGCTTGATTTCGATCAAGATATTTTACTTTCTGTAGTGTTGGTTGAAATTGAAATGATCAGTTATTAGTTATTTCCCTCGATTTCTGCCTTTTCTGGCAATTCGATTACGAATACGGCTTAGTGTTTCGGGGGCTATTCCAAGATGACTGGCGAGTTCCTTTAAAGAAACATGTTCTGCCAAGTCAGGATATGCTTTGAGTAAACGATCATAACGTATGTCAGGATTTTCGTAGAACCAGGTTAACCGTTCAAGTGCTTGCCGGTAATATTGTTCGGTAAGTAGCCGGGCAACAACATTAAATTCAATGAACTCTCGATATAAGTTTTGCAGCGCTGACCAGGGTAAGGCAATACAGAAAATATCCTTTAGGGCAGTAAGTTTTACTATGCTTCTTGTTTGTGTATAAAAACTATCCGGAGCAATAACAATATCCCCGCCTGTTAAAAACATGACTGTAGTCTCCCCGCGACTTTCCAGAATCCTGCTCAATCGTACAAGGCCGGAAAGCATGATATAGACATGTTTACAAACCTGTCCATACTCAAGGATTACCTGGTCCCGTACGAAACTGGCGGGAAAAGTTACCTTCCGAAACTCCTGAAAGGAATCTAACCCTAGGCCGGGCAAGAGTTTCGTAAACATAGAAAAGATTACGTCATAGGCAGCGTCAAGGTTCGTATCCATACTGCCTTCAAACGGCCGATCAAAAGAGTTACCTTCCATAAGACGGGTTTTATTGATAGTTGCAATACGTAAACAAAATACAAACTACACGCTATAAACCTTAACCATTTTTATTTATGGTCGTCTTTTAGTACACCGGATTGAAAGTTAAGTTTTTATGAAGTTTGACACCTACAAAAAGATGCAGATACACTAAGGGTATTCTTTTATTTCACTGACTAATAATTGAAAGCAATGCTTTTCAAATAACTGATTTAAGATTCATGAAACTAAAGATTAGCCCGACGGTATTATTCAGAGTGCCAAAATTCTCCTATGTGGAGGAGATTCAAAACAACTGGGAAGAATTAAAATCCGCCATCTCTGAATCTTCAAAAGAATTCTATGAAATTATCAAAAATATAAGAGTCGAAGAATTTGAGTACCTGCCTCCAAAGGTAAAACTCACTTTGTGGAAATACTTCAATCGCGCAAAGTTTAGGGCCACTCCTTATGGTTCCTTTGCAGGATACGGGCTTTTCAATATGACCGATACCGGGCAGGTCGCCCCAATTGTTGTGGAAAACCACCAGACTGTAAAAGCGTTAATCGACTGGCCCTATAAATCTACTATTGAAATTTCTATTGACAAACTTATCATAGGAGGTTACAAAATCATAGCCAACAGCACGTGGTACAAAGTTTCGGGAAAACATCGTTATCTGGCGAAAAGTGAAGACGGCTTTGAATTGTGTGAGCACACCTGTGATCCAATCAGCGAAGCAATATTGAATCAATGTGAACACGGCATTACCGTCGTTTCCTTAATTCATGAACTAATATCGGCACATATTAGCTATGATATGTTATCTGAAAAAATTGAAGAATTAATTGAAATCCAGCTGCTATTAACAGAACTGCATCCCAATATCATAGGTAAGGATTATTTTCAGAGAATAAAGGTTCCCGGATCAGCTGAAATACCAAAATATCTTATCGCGGAACGTCATTACAGGAAAGGCACTTTGCCTGCCAATACATTGGACCATTTGCCTGGTCTCATCAAAACATTACATAGTATTGGGGGAAGACAAAAAATTAAAGCGCTGGAAACGTTTATCCAAATGTTCACCACCAAATTTGAACAGCGAGAGATTCCATTAATGGAGGCACTGGACCCTGAGATTGGTGTTAGTTATAATGCTTTAGAATCTATCACGGTCGCAGATAATTTTGTAAAGCAATTTGTTGGCAGGGAATATAAAGATGCAACAACAGACATTTTTAAGGAATTACTAAGGGATGAGCTTTTGGGAAGTGGCTCTAGCTCAAAACCTACAATAATGTTGACAGAACTATTAAGGTCTGAAGATTCTGAGACTGTCCCACTACCAAATTCCTTCAGTGCGATAGTTACCATTGCAAACGAATTAGTTTGCCTGGAAAGTCTCGGTGGCTGCACTGCCAATGCACTTCTTGGACGGTTTACCCTTGGTGATGATGTTTTAATCAACCATTGTAAAGAAATAGTTGCTGAAGAACAAGAAGCCAATCCTGATGTGGTGTTCTTTGATCTGGCGTACATGGATGAAAACCATGTTGACAATATCAACAGACGGGGCCAAATTTATGAATCGCAATTATCCATATTGAATTACGACACTTCAGAGCATCCTATCCGGCTATCAGATCTTTTGGTTTCAGTCAAGGCCAATAAACTTGTCCTCCGTTCAAAGTCACTAAATAAAAGATTGATACCCCGAATGTGTTCAGCTTACAACTATACAAGATCAGACTTGTCCGTTTTCAGACTTCTTGGTGATCTGCAATACCAGGGAATTAAATCCTTACCGGAATTTAACCTTGAAACCATGTTTCCGAAACTAAAGTATTATCCGAGGGTTCAATATAAAAACATCCTGGTAGCTCCCAGCAAGTGGAGGATTAAAGATATAGTCAAATATTTCGATAAGAATCCTACCATTGAAAAATGCAGGTACTTTTTACAATCGTGGCAGGTATCGAGATACTTTAAAACAGGATTCGCAGACCAGACATTGTGTTTTGACTTGTTTAATGATCAGGACCTAGAGGTACTTATTCGTATGATCTACAAAGACACCGATTTACTACTTACTGAAGTAGCCGTTCCAAATCATGCCGCTGTAACAGATAGGGATGGAAAACCATATTTTGCAGAATTCATAGTAACCCTAAGTCACAATGAAACCATTTACCAGGGGTTTTCAAGAAACGAAGAGCGTCCTGGAAAGCAGGTTCCATCAATTTATCCTCCTGCGACAAAATGGTTATATTTTGAAGTCTATTGCCATCCCATACGTGCAAACTCAATCCTTCAACAATATATCAATCCCTTTGTAAGGAACCATGAGAATGCTATCGACCAATGGTTTTTCATCCGGTACAATGAAAATGGAGAGCATCTAAGACTACGCCTCAAAATGACTGAGGATTCTAAAAGTCAAACACTGACATCTGATTTAACGAGCCTTTTATTTGATGACCTTCAAAGCGGAATCATTAACGACCTTCAGATCAGGACATATAAACGTGAAATCGAAAGGTATCATCCCGAACATATAGATGCCATAGAAGTACATTTCCATAAGGACAGCAATTTTTTCCTCTCGCTATTGAACAGCCTACCTGACGAGCTACAATGTTATCAACTGTGCTATAGAATATTTGAAGCCATTGCAGAGGAGGAGCTATTTGATCGAACTGATATGATGAAAGCTGTCTTTGAAAATTCTGAATACTTTAATGACGAGCATCAACTAAGGCCTGAAGATTATAAAAGCCTCAATGAAAGATACCGACTGTATTTACAAGCGCCCCCTTATATCCTATCTGATGTACAGAGAAGACACTTTACAAAGTTCCTTCAGTCTTTTATAGATGTGCTCAAAGACTGTAAAGCCGAATTAAGAATGCAGTTGTTCAGGGATATGCTGCATATGCACGTAAACCGGCTGTTTAGCGATCATCAACGGACACACGAAATGATAATATACTATTTCGTTTTAAAGGAAATGAAGAGAAAAACTGCGCTACAATCATTTGTAGATACTAATTGCTGATTACTTAGGTTTCATCAGGTTCATGAATTGTTTCCGGTAAGTTTCACTAAGTGGAATCTCCTTTCCATTGTTTAGAAAGATAGTTTCGTTGTCTGCTTTTATAACTTTCCTGAGATTAATGATAAAGGATTTATGAACACGCAGAAATTGGTTAGAATGAAGCAATTGTCCCACTTTTATCATGGAGTAGTTGGTCAGATATTCTTTTTTCTCTGTCCAAATTGTAACGTAATTAGAAGAACCCTGTACATAAAGAATATCCTTTGTTTCCAGTACAATAAATGTTCCTTTGCCGTCTCCCGGTATGGAAATATGATCTAAAAGGGTTGCCTTTGCTGTATTTTGCACAATTAACCTTTGTCTCAATTTTTCGATACTAACGAGGAACCTTTCAAACGTTACCGGTTTCAGGAGATAGTCGACAGCATCATGTAAATATGATTCTGGTGCGTACTGGCGATGTGCTGTCGTAAAAACAACCTGAATCAGATGCCTCACCAAACCCGCGAAACTCAGGCCACCCAATCCAGGCATGTCAATGTCAAGGAATACAGCATCAGCCACGATCTCTTTATCGAGGAGCATTCGTACGGCTTTTGCTGGGTCGGTTTCCCGTCCGACAATATGGACATCGGAAATCCGTTCTGTGTACATCGTAAGCAAATCCATACCATGTTCTTCATCATCTACTAGAAATATCCTGATGCTCATAACGTGATTCCAATTTCTACTGTGTAAATGTTATCTACCTGAAAGATTGTAATTTCAGATTGGTCACCATAGTGCTTTTTGATCCGCGCTTGAGCGTTAACCAATCCTATGCCTTTACCTTCCGTTTGTTGAAATTTTCCGACTATGTTTCTGGTGGAGAATTTCAACCTACTTCCATCAAGATGAAACCTGATCATTGCAGGATTTTGCAAGTCTTTCAAATTCCCATATTTGAAAACATTCTCTATAAAATTAAGGAAAAGTAATGGTGGCAGGAATATGTCTTCGTTCAGTGAGGGTAATGAAATATTCAAGGATACATGAAGTCTATTATTATGAAGTGTTTGCTGCAATTCCACATAACGTTCCATTTGTTCGACTTCTTCTTCTAGTAATACCTGATCGTTTTCTTTTTCATTAGCCAGCGCATATTCTGTCATGCTTACCAATAGATGTACCGTATTCGCGACTTCAGGAGCTTCCTTTAATGTTTTTGTGTAGAGAAAGGATAAACTATTATATAGCAAGTGCGGGTTAACCTGGCTACGAATAAAGTGGTTCTCCATCTTTGTTTCCGCCTCTATTTTAAGCAATTTCTGTTCATATGCTTCTTTGACTTTTGCTATGCTATATCTGGCAAAAGAATAAGCGATTGCAATGGTAGTCATATAAACTGAACGGAACGATGAGGCTATAAAACTTCCTTCACTTAAATCTGAAACTAGTGTACCATGTTTTATAGATTGGTTAATTAGACCTGAAATGCAAATACAAAGTGTATATGCTATGATTATCGATAAAATAATACAAAGCCTCAAAAGCATCCCAGGAATTTTTAACCATACTATTGGCAAATAATAACAGCCAATAAGCACAAAAAACAAAATATCTCTTGAATATAAAATATATAGACTTAAAGTGCTAGGAATTGTTTGAAGTAGTGAAAAAAGCAAAATCTCGTAAGCAATGAATAAACTAATGGCTATTGCATGCCAAATAATTTGTTTGTAGTTCAGTAGCATATTGTTCGACATAGAAATTGGATTGATAGCAATTCACATAATAATAAGACTGGTTCACATAATGAAAACGGATGTTTACACAAGTACGATAAATTCAACTAGCTGACTGATTATCTTTATGGTGTTAATGAAAAAACTAACTAATTAAGCAGTATGAAAACAGAACATCAAAAATCAAAAGGAAAAAGAAATCCACTATTTTCTTTTAAAAAACAGCCAATTAAAAATGCTAATCCAAGCGGCACCCAAGACCCAACAACAGGAACATTCACTGCAACAAAAACGACTAGCTTATTTTGTTGAACAAATTTAGATATGCCGGTGTGCCGGCATATCTAAAACAAGTACAAATTTACAATACAAAAGTGCTCTTGAACCCATTGATAAGATACACGACTCTGCAAATTCGGCAAGTTCTTAATCATGCATAAGCGTATATCTACCTGATTTTACACAGAGATTTCATTGAATCCTAGCCCCATTGATCCCTAAATCAATTCGGAATAAACCAAACACTTTAACTGCTAGTAAAAGCACCTCTCCGAGGCAGCGATAGCAATCCTTTTGTTTTCATTTTCTCATCATTTTCAAAAATTAAATTTTATGAAAAAAGTAATCTTCTCTGCAGCATTGCTGATGGCCGCTGCTACCTTCTCTTTTGCCGGTAATCCAAAAGAAACCAAAGAAGCGAAAGCTGAAACACCAACGGAAGCTAAAACAGAGGCGAGCCTGATCACCTATTATGTGCTCAGCCAAACAGGTAGTAATTATAACATTACAACGACGGCGCCAAGTCCTACCCAGTGTAATGGTGGATCTAAGCCATGTCAATTTACATCTGCTGAAAGCCTCGGCGCTTCTGTTCCTAAGGATGATGTGGACAACGAAGAAGGTGACATCCAAATCACCCAAACCCGCGTCTCTGTACCCGGACAATAACTCCGATACAAAGAGGCACCTAAACAGTGCCTCTTTTTTTCTCATCTTGAAGCTGTCTTAAGGGCATTTTCAACAGCAGACAGTAACCCCCCATATTCATAAAGCTCATCCGTATTAAAATATAAAACCTTCCTACCTTTCCCCAAAATGATAACAGAAGGCAATGCGTTCATCCTTTGATCAATAATAAGAGGATCATACCTTCCTTTTCCATTGGTATACAAATGAACCGACCGGTCATCGGTAAATTTTCCACTTTTTAAGCCCTCTTTCCATTTTTCTGCGCTAACATCCTCACTTACCGACAGCACCACAAAATCTTTATTTCCATGTAGCCGGTCTTGTACTTTAGAGAGCGTATTCTTATAAAAGGATATACAAGCCCCACAGCCAGCCCCCCAGAAATCGAGTAGAACTACCTTGTCATCGAAGTCAGATAGCCTCACCTGTTGACCTTTGTCGTTAGTCAAAGTGTAATCGGCCAATTTCCAACCTGGAATATTTGATTTTAGAGCAGAAAGTGCCTCCTTAAATTTAGGCTCTTTGATCATGTCTTCCGCTTTGTTTAGAAGAGTAGCGGAAGTCTCCGTATTCCGTTCGATTGTAAAAAAATATACCAATAAGGCCTCCCTCGCTGCTCCTGAAGTACGTGTCGAAATCGTGTTGAATAGTTCATTTAGATCCCGTCCCAAAGTATATATATAGGTTTGGGTAGAGTTTTTCATATACAAAAACTGAAGGTACTGTTCAGAATTATCAAGGCCATCACGCGAAATGCCAAAATTGAAATCTCTGTCAAACGTGCTATGAAACAACCTGCGATACTCATCAATCTTTATTTTATCTGATGCATTTATCTTCTTAAATTTTTCCTTGACAAAATGAAATCCAAAATTTCGGTTCTCGTAACAGATGTCCGCCTTTAATATATTGTAGCTCAGATCACTCATTTGGGAGCGAAAATCTTCCAGCACATCCAGTTTACGTTTTTCATATTTTAACAGCCTGGGATAGTCACTAACATTAGAAAAGTCCACCGAATCGGTATAAGGCAATCTCAAGTTCGTCACAATATACCTGGCAGTATATTTCCCACTCCCATTTCCGCTAAAAGCTGCTGTTTTGAAGCTATTTACCGAAGTTTCCCTTGGGTCTATTTTGATCTTTAAACTATCGCCCCATTCCCAAAACTGAGGTTTTGTTATCGCGACAAATGCATCACTTCCACTAGCTGTTTGTGGTTTTGCAAGCAGTTCAAAGTATCCAAACTTCTGATCAACTTTTACATCGAAATGAAAGGGCTTTTTTCTGTCCTGTCTTGTTGCAGTTATCATTTGAGCCTTTCCAATTGGCGAGCCTCCTACAACCTGCTCAAAAACCTTTAGCATCATGGTATCCGGTGCTTTCCCTCCCTTATAATCTCGACTGATAATTTCCATCCTAAGGTAATGCACCATTGAATCAACAACCGTGCTTTTTACATTTGCCTTTAACTGCGCCACCATTATTAATATAATAGTAGCAACCATTGTTGTTTTTTTTATCATTTCTATAAATCATTTTGTTCTATCCCACTTGCCTTTATTTCGTTTTCGGGAATTGGGAATACATATCGTTTATCATTTGGCGGTAAGGTTATCGTTGAACCATTGACATTCCTGCTTATCGTTTTCTGAAATCTTGGATCATGGTTTAGCCGCTTAAGATCCTCCCATCTTACATTTCCGGTCATCGGCAATTCCTTACGTCGTTCTCTAAGTACCTTGCTTAGGGCATCTTCCGCATTATTAGCTGTAAGGGGAATGAATGTTCCTGTTTTGTAGCGGTGCGTTAACAGCAAATTCAAGTCGTTCATCGCATTTGCTATACTTCCCCTCCTTGCTTCGCATTCTGCTTTAATTAAAAGGACTTCATTTGTTGCGATGCCGGAGAAATTCTGATAATCGCCGTTATAGGTTCCTGCAAAGCACTGTTGATTATCCCGTAATGTGAAAAACAGTATTTTCCTCAAGTCCTGTGAATCGTACATATCATAAAGTTCCGGATCGGCAATCGCCAACGATAGTGTAGTTGGACTACCTGACGAATAAGAAATACAATCTCCATAGAAAATTATTTCAGGGTTCCCGACTCCGTGATAGGGAAATCTGTTATCACTATTGTAGTTGATAATGCTTGTATTATTGAAGTCCAGCAGTTGATTTTGGGTGGCCAATACTTGTTCAGAATATTCGAGTGCCGTCGGGTAATCCCCCATTAGTAAATATATCTTAGACAATAATCCTTTGGCTCCGATAGTAGTAGGACGTTGGAAATACAATTGCGTCGACGGAAGCAGCGAAATAGCACGCTGTAGATCCGCAACGATAAACCCGAACGTCTGCTTCATACTTGAGCGGTGACGAATGATTTTATTTACATCGGAGCTCTCCCTGATCGGCAGTCCAAGATCGGTATCGGCTGTATTTTCCTGGTATGCCGTACAAAACAATTGAGTTAAGGAGTACATCGCAATAGCTCTGAAAAATCTGGCTTGCCCTTCGATACTATTTTTTTGAGTTTCGGTGCCTTTCGCCTCTTTTAGCTCCTCCAAAATATAGTTGGCAAATTCAATGACCCTAAACCCGTAATTCCATTCCCGTGAATTGCCTGCTTCCCATACATTTCTATCCCATAAATAAATGTTTTTTTCAAACTCATATATTTCAGAAAGTTTTTCAGTAGGTACCTGTATATTGTCCGAGGCTACTATTCCCGTATTAGTAAAGCACCTTTGATTCATTTCCATGGTATTGTCCAGAATCGCCTGAAAATCTGCAAGTGTTTCCGGGACGACGTCCGATTTGGCGGATTTTTCATTTAACCAATCGTCCTGTTTTTGGCAGGCAACTAATAATGCCACAGTCAATAGGAAGATTATTTTAAGTGTAATTATTTTTTTCATGATTACTGCTGCTAAAAGTTTGTCGATAATCCCAAAGCGAAAGACCTTGGGTTAGGGTAAATACCTGCGTCTGGATCAATGCCCCTGTCGTTCTTACGCCACAAGATGCCTACATTATTGCAATAGGCAAATAGGCGTAACTGTTTCAAGAAAGTACTTCGTAGTATCCTGTCTGAAAAGGAATACCCGAACCTGATGTCTTGGAGCCTGATGTGATCCCCTTTTTCTACGGTTGCCTCAGAATACTGATAGAAAGTATTTCTGTTGGTATTGTTAGGGTAGACAACCGACGGAATGTCCGTGAATGCTTCATCGCCTGGCTTTATCCAGCGCTTGTTATAATCCTCATGACCTCCAAAAATTACTTCCCGAAGGTTAAGTGACGTTGTACTTCTTCGGAAAACATACCCCAACTTATAAACAATATTAATAGAAAGGTTGAAGCCTTTAAAAGTAAAATCATTTCTGATTGACCCAAAAACGGTGGGCCTAAGCGAACCGTTGAACACCAAACTGTCGGGGGTATAATTATTGATGATCGAAGCGTAGTCTTCACTGACAGCACCACTTATAAAACCTCTGGGATTACCGTTTTCAGGGTTCAATCCCTCCCATTTATAACTGAACATCGAAAACATTGGGTATCCCACATAACGGCCACTAGAGATACTGTTGGTATTGAGCGGCACATCATATTTGAGTATCTTTTCCTTCACCCAACTCAGAAGCAAGGTTGAAGACCATTGAAGGACTCCGTTTACATTATTCGTTTGAAGTGAAAGGTCTATTCCTTTAGAGCGTGAATTCGCTGTATTGGCATTGTAGCGGGTAAAGCCTGTCTGTGGGGCGAGGTCTGTTTGCTGGAAAAGGTCAAATCCGTTTTTATAATAGCCCTCAAGGGTACCACGGATAACATTATTCTTTGTAGCAAAATCAATCCCGATATTGATATTTTTTATCTTCTCCCAACGCAGGTCAGGATTTGGCGCCGTTGCTCCGGTAATTATCCTGGCACCGGTTATCGGATCGGTGGTGTACGTACCTGTTAAGAATGCCGTTCCTTCCCTGTTGACATTTCCATTAAATCCATAAGATGCCCTTAGTCGCAGATACGGCATCAGATTGCTTTGGTAAAAAGGTTCTTTACTGATATCCCATCCTGCCCCTGCCGACCAAAGCGGTGTTATCCGTTCATTTGTGTTTACGCCAAAAAGGTTGGCACCATCTTTTCTACCACTCAGCGTTAGCGTATATTTATCATTGTATGTATATCCGGCATTTGCATAGTAAGAGATATAGCGGTTAAGGAACCCGGAAATATCTGAAGGTAGGCTCGGTATCCTCGCGCTGCCCGATGGAAATGTCGGGTAATTAGTCAGGAAGTCCAGGGTCGAAACAGAGGTGCCGAATTGATCTTCATAGCCATAAGCCAACCTAGAAGAGCCATCGCTTTTGATCTCACGGATTTCAGCACCTGCTATCGCATTGACCTCATGCTTGGCAAATTTTTTCTGGTAGTCTAATTGCCCACGAAAATTGTTGGATATCCAGTCGTACCGCCCTTGGGTCAGGATACCACCCAAAGGAAAGATATAGTTTATCTTTCCGGTGCTTGCATCTAAGCTTGAGAATTTATTTATCAGGTTACGGGTATAATAGGTTTCCTGGCTCTTGTAGTTTTTGCGGTCAATAAGCTGCCTTTCATTTTGATATAACAGTTCTACGCTTAGTTCAGGTAAAATTTTGTATTTACCGGAAATGCGCAACAGAAGGTCATTGATCTTCGTGTTGTTGTCATTGCTACGGATATCGTCAAGAGGCCTATAATGCCAGTCCAGGAAACCATTGGCTTCCATTTCATCAAGATAGGAAAGTCTGATACCATTGGGGATAGCTAAGGCATTACCTGAAACATCAGCTAATCTTGCATAAGGAAATACGCTCCCGTATTTAGTACCAACAGTAGAGAATTGTTTATAGGCAAAGTCGTTATTTTCGGTGCTTTTGTTCTGGCTGTAATTGATACCCGCAGTAATATCCAGGTTTTTAACCGGCGTATAGGTATTGGTTGAATTAACAGAAATACGGTTATAGCTGTTCTCCGTAAGCGATGCAAGATTCTTGTCATATCCGGCAGACAGGTAATAAGCCAAGTTTTCACTTCCGCCCCTGATCCCTAAAGCATATTGCTGGTTCACTCCCTGTCTATAAAAGTATTTATCAAAGTCCCTCCTTACATCGTTACCTCTTAACCCGTTCAATTGAGCTTCTGCTTCAGCAGCACTAATTGTTCCTGACCTCTGTTTAGCAAAGATCTCAACTGCCGGCGAAACTGTGGGTCTGGTAGACTTGTTATTCATGTCCGAATTAAAAAAACCAGCATCAAAAAGGTTTTTTTCGGCACTAATGTAACTGTCCGGATTTAAAAAGCCTGGATTGTAAAATAGATCGGGTTTTTGAATAACGGTGACACTGGTGTTCAGCTCTACCTTCATCTTTTGGTTCTTTGCCCCTTTTTTTGTCGTAATGACGATTACCCCGTTTCCTGACCTTGCCCCCCAGATGCTGGCTGCCGCCGCATCTTTGAGTATAGTAATGCTTTCAATGTCGTTGGGGTTAATGTTGCTAATCTCTCCTTCGTACGGGAAATTGTCCACAACTATCAAAGGCTGGGCAGTTGTTGAGCTGAAAGAATTCTGGCCTCTTATTGTAATTCCGTAATTGGGATTATTTAATACTGTTGAAACAGTTGTTTTTGTTGTCCCGTTAAAAAACACCCCTGGTGTTATGCCATCCAGTCGTTCCAGTATATTTGTAGAAATGCGCCTGTTGAGCAAGTCGTTGTTTATTTGGACAAAAGATCCGGTCGCACGCTCCTTAGGTAAAGTTTGATACCCTGTACTAACTACTTCAAATTCATCCAGCTTACTAATGGCTTCTTTCAGCGACATGTCTACTTTTTGATTGCCTTGAACTATTTGTTCAACAGTCTGAAAACCCACATAAGAAAATTGCAGGATAGCGTTTTCGTCCGGAACTTCTATGATGTATTTTCCATTCCGTCCGGTAACTGTAGTGGTACTGGTACCTTTGAGTCTTACTGTTACGCCTACCAGTGGATTACCTTTTTCATCCGTAACTGTTCCGGTGATCTTGATTGCTTTAATAAACTTCGTTATTTTCTCTACAACCGAAACTGGCTTCCGTTTGATCACGATGGTTTTGTCTACGATTTCATAAGTAAGTGGCTGGTCTGTGAAAACTTTGTCCAGTACCGATTTCAAATCTGCACTCATCTTTATACTAACGGGCTTGGTATCTTTCAGCAGGTTATTGTTATACCATACTTCAAAGCCACTTTGTTTTTCAATTTCTATGAAAACTGCTTTTAACGGTGCTTTATCAATGGACAAAGTGATCTTCTGCGCATGAACGGAAGCAGATACATGCATCATGGTAAATAATAAGAAAAATGCGACAAAGTTGATACGCATAATGAGCTTCCATTTAATAGTTGGGTCCAGCCCTCTAAGCCAGGACAATAGTCGTGTTTTGTCTTTGCGACGGCATATGCCGCCACAGTCAAAAATTTTCATATTTTTGGTTTGGTTTGGGTTAGTTGATATACTGCGCTAGCGGGATGATGTTAACCCCAAACTTTGCCGGAGGTGTTCGTCACAACACTTCCGGCTTTTTATTTGGGTGATTATTAACTCCTAAATTTTCTGTTTTTGATCTTACTTCATACTGTCGGGTTTATAGTGAAACATTTGGTTAGTTCGGTATATTGGTTCAAGGTTTGATCACGAGTGTCTTTTTACTTCCGTTCTGTTGCAAATGGAATTTAATCTGGCTGGCCTCAAATATTTTCAGTAAGCTGCTCAGGTTGGATTGTCGGGAGATACCGCCGGTAAACAGATCAGCAGGGATTGCACCTTCATACCTGATGTCTAAATCATACCAGCGGGACACTTCCCTCATAATTTGTTGTATCGATGCGTCACGGAATTTCAACTTGCCGTTTTTCCAGGCGAGTTCTGTTTCAAGATCAGCTTGCTTAACCTTAATCGATCCATTAGCTTCAAATTTCGCCTGCTGCCCAGGAACAATTATCTTATTACCCTGATCCCCACTAATCCTAACCGATCCTTCTTCTAGGGTAGTCCTTATTCCTTCTTCATTCTCGTAGCTGTTTATATTAAAGTGGGTACCCAGCACTTTAACCTCCTGCTTACCTGATTTCACGATAAAAGGATGGGCTTTGTCTTTTGCCACTTCAAAGTAGGCTTCGCCGCTCAACTCAACCACACGCGTCCCTTGTTTACCCGTTCCCTTTTGCTCAAGGAAGGAAACCGGGTATTTCAACCTGGAAGCAGCGTTAAGCCATACTTTAGTGCCATCCGGCAATGTGACCTGAAACTGTCCACCTCTTGGTGTCGTGATGGTGTTTGACAACTCAGGTGAAGAAATTGAGTCGGTACTTGAATCGTTATAGAGTATGCGACCATCAGCCGTTTTTTGAATAGTTGTCTGTTGTTGGGTGGCAATGGTTCCGTTGGCAACTGCATTAAGATCGATTGTCCTTCCATCGAAAAGTGATAACGTGGCCTTGTTGCTACCAGGTGCGACATTTAAAGCGAGTTTTGTTTTAGCCGGGATAATTGTGGCTGGTTCCTGTAAGACATAAGTGTAAACAAGGAAACCAACGATAAGTAAAATTGAAGCTGCGGCAATGATCTGCTGCCATGTAAGTGAAATTCGATAACGCCCAGGCTGATGCTCTTTTTGATCATCCCTAATGCGCTGTTCAAGCTTTTGAAAGATACGTTCCCGGATAACGATAGGATTTAAGCTGTATCCTTGTGGAAGCTCCAATTGCTCATCATAGTGCTTGTTGTACCAATTCTCAAAGTAGGCTTTTTCCTCGTCAGTTAGCGTACCTTCCTTGTATTTATAGGCCAGCAATTCCAGGTATTCTTTATGTTCATCGTTATCCATATTGCATCATTTCCCTTATAGTCAGAAATTATCATGACTACCCTTAGTGCAGTACTAAAATCTATGGGAAGTGTGTGATTTCCTCTTTCGCTTATACAGTTTTTCCACTTTTGATGGCACATGTCTTTTTTAATATTTCATATCTTTCTGAACTTCGCATTCTGATTGCTATGGCCTAATGTTACTCAACAGTATCAGCAAGTCCAATCATTCTGTATTGCAAAATCATTTTTGAAATGTTTAGCTTTATGATGTGGCCAAATTGCTAAAGCCTTTGTAAAAGGTTTATCTATTATGGGCGGGCAATGATCTAAAACATCAATCGAAAATTATGCCTCAAAAAAACAAACTAGACTGGGAGGAATACGAAGCCATTACACAATATATCTATGGCACGCTCGGCGAACAATATGGTATTAAGGTCATTGGCTTTGGGCGAAAATTTAAGGTCAAAGGAAAATCTAATATACCCCACCAGATAGATGTATTGACCGAACAGTTCGATGGAGAGCGCAAATTGCTCACGGCAATAGAATGCAAATACTGGAAGAAAAAAGTAAACAAGGATGTAGTTATGAAGCTTTCCAAGATCATGGAGGATTCAGGCATAGCGAGTGGAATTATTGTCTGTAAAGCAGGGTTTACGAAGGATACACTAACTTTCGCTGAGCATGAAGGGATAAAACTTGTCGAATTATGGGAGGCTGGTGAAAATGATGGGGACTTCAAAAGAACCCTTGAGATCGGCACCCTGGATATCCGCGTGAATATCATGGTTTCGCGGGCGAATATAACGAGCATCGATTTCGGAAGCGAGGTAATCACTGATGAAGGAGAGATTATGGCGATGTACTCCGCGAAGCTACACGACTCTTATGGAAGTGAACTTGCCTTTTTGAAATTCATAAATCATTTTTCCGACGAACTGGAAAGTCGAAATGAGCTATTGAAGACCATTACGATAGATTATCCCCTCAAAACTAAGCTCTTCTTGAAGTTCCAGGGCAAAGAAATCTTAACAGAAAAGATATCGATCACAGGATTTTTTACACAGACCGATAGAAGTTCAACGAGGTCGTTCCGCTTGACCGATCAGGTATGGATGATTATGAAAGAGCTATTTGATAAAAGAAGCCTGACCTTATCAAGCAGTGGATTGATATGGAATCTACCTGCAGACTGAAGGGCGGTTTTACTTGAATAATATGCGCCAATAAAAGCAGGATATCACAAGGTGCTTAGAAGTGAAATTTATTTTGTTCGAGGGCAGCCAGAATAATAACGGGTACTACGGAAGTAAGATTACCTCGAATATCACGCAAGGCTTTTGACATATGGGCCTCCACTGTTTTCTCAGCAATATCAAGTTCAGAGGCTATCTGTTTATTGCTCATACCCTTTTCCCGGCTCATACGGAAAACGATCTGGCATTTTGATGGCAGTTGCTTAATGGAGGCTTCTATCCTTTCCCATAATTCCTTTTCAAAAATGTATTCTTCGGCTGAAAGTTCATATTCCACTACAGGTGGCAATAGTTTTTCCTTATTTCGCAAACGGTACTGTTTGTCCATAAGATTAATGATTCTGTACTTGACTGCAACGGCAAGGTAAGTCGCTAATGAATATTTGATATCCAGACTTCCCCTTCGTTGCCAAAGTGCAAAGAAAATATCCTGTACCACTTCTTCAGCCCCTTCGGGATCATCTAATCTGTGGCATGCAACAGACAGCAACTTATCCCAATACCGAAGATAAAGAGCAGACAAAGCCTGTTCATCATCATGCCGGAGCAGATGTATAAGTTCACTATCAGAAAGAGCTTTATAATTGTTCACTTTACTTCCCCTGCAATGCGATATAGCAATAGACTAATATACCAATTATTCCAACGGATTAAAAATACAAGGTCAATTATAAGGTGCAGAGATGATAAGCCATACGCTACAATTTCTTATAACCGATCACAATTCTTAGATTGCCGGTAACTACATAACCTTCAAGCGGATCATGGGTACGGACCAGAGCACTTACAGGTTGTACGAACTTACTACCTATTGGTTCTAACGGTGGCCATGTGAAAGACAAGGGAAGCCGGAACAGAATGCAGTCATATAGATCTTCTGCGAATAATTGGATCAGTGGATATTCCATTGCCTCCAGGAAGATGCTTTGCTTTTCATTCAGGCTAAAATGCGTATGCATCCAGAATACAAAGTCTATACGAATTGAATCCATCTGAATCCTGAGCTCCCCGTCTGTAAGGGCATACAGCTCCGATATTTTTGCAGTAGTTCCCGCTGCGTTGAAAAGTTGTTTTGACATTAGATTTATATTTAGGGATAATAATCATAACCTAATATCGTTTTTTTAGAAACTAAATCAAAGACTAATCATCTCTAAATCAATGCATAACCAGCAGGAATCTGAAACCGTTTCTTACAGAAACATCACCGCGATTAAATATAATGACCTTTACTTCCGCCTGATTGCTTGTTTGATCGGCGCTCATATCCTCGTAGCCTATGGAGAGACATTATCCATCTTTCAGATGCTACTCATGCCCTATTATTACTATGCCCTTATCCCAAGTTTCCTTATTGCTGCTATACTCTTTTATATAATCAGGGCTATAAACATCCAACTGGATAAAAAATTTGACTGGGCCGAGCGACCAATACAACGGGCAGGTACACAGATATTCTTTGCCTTTATCATTCCGGCCTTTTGTGCCTTCTTAATGGCATTTGCCTATTTTGTAATCCGAGGAATCAACATTTTCCAAACGACCTATCTTAAATATGACTTTCAGTTTATTCTCTTGCAATTATTGCTTATTAACCTATATTATGTTGCCTATCATTTTTATCAAAAGTGGTCACATGCGGAGAAAACGATAACACGGTTAGCATTAAAACAAACCCATTCGATGTTAGGAACAAAAGAAACTTTTCAGGTAAGTAAAGGTGCTACTAACATACTGTTGCCTGTTGATGGCATCGCCTACATCTTCAGGGATGGAGATAGTAACTATCTTAGAACTGTCTCCGGTGAAGATTATTTTGTAAACAATGCCCTTGATGAAGTACAGCAACAGTTGCCTGAAGAAATGTTCTTCCGTGCAAACCGTCAATTGATCGTAAACAGGCAAGCGTGCAAAGCATATGATCTACTTGCATACGGAAAACTAGAATTAAAATTGTGGCCCTCTTTTGCCACAAATGCAGTAGTTAGCCAGAAGAGAGCAAAAGAGTTTAAACAATGGATGGACCTATAGAGTACCTCCCCAACTACCATACGAAGGGATTCATTGCCGAAACCTCCACTGCAATATCACAGTTCCAACTTTATATTTTGGGATTGCGTTTCAATAAAAGCGGCTTGCCGATAAAACTGTCAAAGTAATCTCTATCGTCTTCCGTAAGAATTGCGATATCCATAATGCCGTCACGCTTTATTATTCCTTTATCAAAAAATGCTTGTTTATTTTCGGTTGCAATATTGAAATGGTACATAATCTCATTGATATGAAAAATGTAGCATGCCCCTTCTCCCGCTATAAATCTTGGTTCAATTATGGATTTTGTTGGACGAATTTTACCAGCGTCAACTAAAAACAAAATCACCTCCAATTCGTCTTCTAACCCACCATCTTCATTATAAATCATCTTTCTTATTTTTTCCGCCAACTCACGACTCAAATTGACTTCCCTAAAGAACGATTCCTTAGAAATATGGGCGCGCCACAAAAGTGATAGCAGAAACAATTTCACTTTCGTGTAATCCAGGTTCTGATACCGGATATATGGCATAGCTATACCATCACCGTCAAACTGTTCTTTAATTACTGCATACTGAAGTTTGTCAGCATAAATTGTATTGCTTGCATACCGTTCAAGCTTCCCGATTATCTCATTGTCACACTGCGCACAAAGAATATTTTTGTCAAAAAAACCGGTCTGCCTGTATTCCCTATCGGAAAAATTGGAGAGATTCACGTTCACCAGCTTGTGGGTTTTACCAAAAAGACCCTTGTACATGAAATTTGGTATGATGTGTGATTTTTTGATCAAAGGCTTTACTTTTAAGCATAGCTTGCAATTCATTATTCAGTGGTTATTGATGGAGATAATTTCTAATGTTGTAGGTACTTCAAAATGCTTACCTATGATAATAGTAACTTGCCCTCTGCATATAGTTTAGTTAATAACTCATCAGGGGATAATCTGAGATTTAGTTTTATAGCATCTATCAATATCCATCTAAATCTAGCTATCAAATATGGTAAAGTCTTTTCAAGCTTAATTACAACGGCATCATTATTAAGCCCTTGATGCACGTAAGAATTTCGATTTCCATAAGCTTCAGTGAGCATTGAAGAATAATATTCTTTTGCCTTATTCAAATATATGCTATCAAGTGGTTTGTCAAATTCAATCAGTAATTCCTTTACAAAGGGATCATTTACCTTCCTAATTTCATCTGGTATTTCATGTTGATCCAATGCGATTTCGATTCTACGTAATTCGTTATAATCTATGCCAAGCAATTCATGACCATTATAGTTAGTGAAGGTCATAGTCAACTGAGTGATTATTCTTTCTTGTTGTTCTTTTTCCTCTTCAATCAACATTATTGTCGATACCAACTCCTTGATTCTTACTCCTTCAGGCAACAAAGTGGAGGGAAGTAAGGCTTCAATATAAATCCATAGATCAGACATTACAACCGATGTAAGGGCGTTGGTGAACAAGTGTTCCTTTTCCAGAAACCAATTTGCTAATAAAGTTCCCTTTTCGTTTTTTAGAATTTCCGTCGTACCATTTAATAGGTCTTCTAATTGAAACGGATTAACTGTTTTACGTCGATTAAGACTTAGACGGTAGCTTACTATACGCAAATCATTGTCAATAACAATGAAATTTTTCTTCTGATCCAACATAAATTGATAACCTAATCTCGATGAGAAGTATCTAATCTGATTTTTAGTTGCTTCCACGATTTTCTCGAAAATTGAAATATCAGAAAACACCTTTAAAGGCACACTTATAAAAATGTATTCACCAGGCTCAAATATTTCTTCCAATTTCTTATTAATGCCTTTTTTAACCTGTGAAATCATTGGGTGGTCAATTCCTAAGAATTTTACACCATCGTATTCATATTCAAAATCAGTTGGTAATTCAGCTCCATATAATTTCGTTATGATTATTTCGCTGGCAGTATCCCGGCGTAAAAGGCTTGTAAACCCCTTGATTTGATTTGACAACAAGCCTTCATCCCAATATGCCTTACGCTCTTCTCCTGTTTTAACATCAGGTGGATATGGGAAGTCTTTGCCCTTTCTAAATATGCGCTCTATTATTTCATTAACTTCTGCGTTTGTTTTTTTCGAAAAAAAGCCACCTGAGATAATCAATTGCGCTAGTAGATTTAGTTTGTAGATATGATCGTGTTCTGTTAGCGGATATTCGCATTGAAATACAGAGATAAGGTCTTCCCCCAAGTTATCAGCCATTTTATCTTTTAACTCTACTATTAATTTTTCTAAAACCTCGTGAAAGCCGGAACCCATTAGGATACCCTTTTTATGATTTTTACTTGACGTATTTGGAGGTGAATTATCATAATCGTTGATATACTTTTTCAGTTCAGTAAAAAGGCTATAGTTCTCCCATAGTTCTTCGTTATCAAAAAGTGGATTTTTAAAATACTCATCAACGTAAGTGACACAATTATCCAGGTTTCCCTTAATCTGAAAATCAACTTTCTCTAACAACGAAAGCTGACTCTCAACGTCAAACTGGAATGATATACCTGCATTGGATAGAAAATAGTTGAAACGAGCAATAAAATAATTGACCTTCTCCTGTACACTTAAATTCTCATTAGTTATTCGTATGGGAGCTCTGTATGTTTTTTCTATCATTTTTTTAAAGTTTTAATCTCGGCTAATATTTGATTAACAGCCACTGAAATATGGTGCATATCCGTCTTTGATTCCGGAATTTCTCTTGTCTGGTAGCTGTAAAACTCCCAAAGTTCCAACACTTCTGAAATGGGAACAATATAAGGCTGGTATGTTGTATTCAGTGATTCCATCAGCAATCCCTTCTCCTGTAGGGTAACTTGCTTGAAAACAAAATCCTGCTCGCCTTTTAAAACCGCTATGCAAAGTGTGCGTGGTTTGAGATTTGCCCAATTCTCCAAATAGCGGCAAACGATATCGCTTCCTTCTGGTATTGGCAGCATCGAATCTCCTGTCGTCGGGAACATGCGGAAAGTTGCACCCTTAGGTAGGTTAGGCAAAAGGAATTTTGGCAGGTTGGCAATGTATTCAGGATCATTAAAGCCTGCACGATAACCAGCCTTTGCTTTTATTGGCACATACTCCAGGTTTTCCCTGTTGTTTTTGTCAACCGATATCGCAAGTACCCTGAGTTTGCTGCCCGTCATATAGATATCGTTGCCAGCTTCCAACTGACGCAGCTTTAGCTCTCCCATCTTTGACAGGTCCACCTTAAGGAGTGTATCTACGCTGATTTTAAAATATTCTGAATAATTTAAAAAGTCTTCGGGCTGGGGCGCTTTTGTTTGCCCACTTTCAAGAGCATTCAGCTTGGAACGACTGATACCCAATATATTAGCCATGTGCTCCTGTGTCAATTTCTTCCGTTCCCTAAGGAAGCGGACGTTGCTGGGGAAAAAAACTTTTTGCTCCTTCATTTTGTATTGTTATTATTGGTAACAATGATTTGTCACTAATCGTGTCAAATGTAGGGAAAATAATTCTAAAATTATGGAAAGGCAAATAGTGCATTGTGATCTGGATACGTTTTTCGTATCTGTGGAAAGACTCCTGGACCCTAAACTGATTGGAAAGCCTGTGTTGATTGGTGGAACCTCAGATCGTGGGGTGGTATCATCCTGCTCTTACGAAGCCAGGAAATTCGGTGTGCATAGTGCCATGCCAATGCGTTTGGCTAGGCAATTATGTCCGGAAGCAAAGCTGGTAAAGGGAGATTATGACCAATACTCCTATTACAGCAATCTGGTCACGGAAATTATATCGGAACAGGCACCTTTAGTCGAGAAAGCATCTATTGATGAACATTACCTGGATATAACCGGCATGGACAAATGGTTCGGTTGTTGGAAATGGACACAGGAACTCCGCCAACGGATCATTAAGGAAACAAACCTCCCTATAAGTTTTGGATTATCGGTTAATAAAACGGTCAGCAAGATTGCTACCGGAGAAGCCAAACCCTGTGGCGAACAGAAAGTAGTTACCGGTAATGAAAAGATTTTCCTTGCTCCTCTTTCGATACGAAAAATACCTATGGTCGGTGAAAAAACATATACACTACTGCGGAACATGGGTATTTCAAGAATTCACACCCTTCAGCAAATGGAAGTGGTAACCATGCAACAAGTACTTGGTGAAAATGGTATTTCTATCTGGAAGAAAGCCAATGGCGTAGACAATTCTCCGGTAGTCCCTTATTCAGAACAAAAGAGCATGAGCAAGGAACATACCTTCATGCAGGACACTATTGATATGGAATTTTTGAAAAAGATCATGTTGACAACAGTTGATGAACTGGCTTTTGACCTGCGCAAGGACCGTAAGCTTACCTCCTGCCTTACCCTGAAAATCCGTTACAGCAATTTCGATACTCATACCAAACAGGTTAAATTTTCTTATACCAGCTCGGAGCGGGTATTATCAGAAAAAGTACTGCAACTGTTTCAAAAACTTTATAGCAGACGGATGTTGATCCGCTTAATCGGCGTAAAGTTCAGTGGTTTGATCAGCGGCAGCTATCAGGCAGATATTTTTAATGATTCTATCAAAGATATCAGTCTATCTCAAGCGATGGACCATATCAGGTTGAAATACGGGGTGAATAAAATTTTAAGAGGTATCAGTATATAAGCGGGAGGTATTTGTGTTGTTGAATTTGCATAGTTATTATAGCCTGCGATATGGCACCCTTTCCATTGACCAATTGGTTACCGGACTGGCTGCCCGTGGATATGATACCGCCGTACTGACAGATATCAACAACAGCACAGGGTCACTCATCTTTATTAAGGCATGCCAGGAGGCCGGAATCAATGGCCTTGCAGGTGTCGAATTCAGAAACGATGACGAATTGCTTTTTATCGGCATCGCACGAAACGAGGTTGGCTTTCGGGAACTGAATGAACTTCTTACCGAGTCGAATAAATCTGCTAAACCGCTTCCTGTGCTCGCACCTGAGTTCAACCAGGTATCAGTGATTTATCCCTATGGGAAAGTGCTTCATCGACCTTTACGCGAATACGAGTACATAGGTATTCGCCACATGCATGTAAATAAAATCAGGATGCTTACGGACCATCAAAGGGAAAAGTATGTCATATGGCAGCCGGTCACCTTTACTTCTGCTGCTGAACAAAAACTACATACACAGCTCAGGGCCATTGACCATAACATTTTAATTTCACAACTGAAAGCAGAACATACTGCCGACAACTTTGAAGTCTTCCCTTCAAAAGGACAACTGCTCGAAAAGTTCAAAGACTTTCCGTTAATTATCAACAATACCGAAAGCCTGTTAAGTAATTGCCGGTTTAATTTTAAATTCGATGAGCACCGCAATAAAATGACGTTTACAGGCAATCGGTATGACGATAAACAACTGCTGAGCAAGTATGCTATGGATGGACTGCAAAGACGGTACCGTGCTTCCGATAAATTGGCTAAGGAGCGTGTTCTCAAAGAGCTGGACATTATCGACAATCTGAACTTCTCCTCCTACTTTCTGATTACCGATGATATCTGTCGATATGCACGCTCGAAAGACTTTCATTATGTTGGCAGAGGCAGTGGTGCCAATTCCATTGTGGCTTATTGCCTGGGCATAACAGATGTTTGTCCGATTGAACTGGACCTTTATTTTGAACGCTTTTTAAATCCAAAACGTAAAAGCCCACCTGATTTTGACGTTGATTTTAGTTGGCAGGACAGGGACGAGATATATGATTACATTTTCCACCGTTACCAAAGCGGGCATACCGCGCTGATGGGTGCAATGAGTACGTTTAGGTCCCGTAGCATTATACGGGAGCTTGGGAAAATTTATGGATTACCGAAAAGTGACATAGACAGGCTGGTACATGACCCTGGAAATATGCTAAACAAAAATGAGATCACCAACATGATCCTTTCTGTCTATGATCAGATGGCGGACTTCCCTAACCAACGCACGATCCATGCCAGCGGTGTTATTATTTCCGAGCAACCTTTAACCTGTTATTCTGCATTAGACTATCCGCCAAAAGGGTTGCCCACAGTGCAATACGACATGCACCTGGCAGAAGATATCGGTTTTGAAAAATTCGATATCCTTTCTCAACGAGGCATTGGGCATATTAAAGATTGCAAAGATATCGTCCGGCAGAACCAAGGTAAGGTAGTAGACACATCCAATCCTAGACGCTTTTTTAAAGACCCGAAAATTGCTGATCAGCTGCGTAGTGCAAATACAATCGGGTGCTTTTACATCGAGTCCCCTGCAATGCGGCAATTGATCTCGAAGTTAAAATGCGATGATTACCTGACGCTCGTAGCGGCATCTTCTATCATTCGGCCCGGCGTAGCATCCTCTGGTATGATGAAGGCTTATATTGAAAGGCATCACGATCCTTCAAAAGTAAAATACCTGCATCCGGTAATGGAACAACAGCTTAAAGAGACCTATGGAGTGATGGTTTACCAGGAGGACGTGATGAAAGTGGGCCACCATTTCGGTGGTCTGGATCTTGCAGATGCTGATGTGTTACGGCGCATGATGAGTGGTAAGAGTCGGAGTAAAAAACATATGGAAGAGATCCACGATAAATTCTTTGATCATTGTAAAAATATCGGGCATCCGGACGATATTGCAAAAGAAGTATGGCGGCAGATGGAAAGCTTTGCAGGATATTCTTTCAATAAAGCACATTCGGCATCCTTTGCGGTTGAAAGCTATCAGAGTTTATTCTTAAAGACCTATTACCCCCTAGAGTTCATGGTTTCCGTCCTCAATAACTATGGTGGGTTTTACCAACGGAAAGTGTATGTGAACGAGGCAAAAAAAGCGGGCGGCAATCTTTGTCTGCCTTGCATCAATAAAAGTACTTTCAATACATGCATCTATGGTACTGATATTTATCTTGGGTTTGACTGTCTGCTCAATCTGGAAGGGAAGCTTGCAGTGCTCATTCAGCAGGAGCACCTACGTAATGGCGATTATTCTAGTCTTGAAAACTTTGTTCTCCGAACAGGCGCAGGCTTGGAAATGCTGATTGTGCTGATACGGTCAGGTGCATTCCGTTTTACGGGAATAGGCAAAAAGGAATTGCTTTGGGAAGCGCATATATTGATGAACGGTGTAAAACACGACAAGGATAGTAACCTGCTCTTTGAATCCATGACAAGGAAACCGGTATTGCCCAAACTAGAAACATCGGTACTCGAAGACATGTATGATGAAATTGAGTTAATCGGCTTTCCTGTAACCGGTTCCATGTTTGATCTTGCTAAGACAGAATTCCGAGGTGATATTCCTGCATTATCATTGGCAAAATATGAAGGTCAGACCGTTAGGATGGTAGGTGATTTTGTTTGTGACAAATACGTACAAACAAAAAATGGCAAAGTCATGAAATTCGGCACCTTCTTCGATTTAGATGGGAACTTTTTTGATACGGTACACTTCCCTCCTTCCTTGGCTAAATGGCCACTTTATGGCAATGGCGTTTATCTCGTTATGGGAAAAGTAGTTTTGGACTTTGGGTATCCGGCTATTGAAGTTGAAAAGGTAGCCAGGTTACCACTGAAAGCCGATCCGAGGAGTGAATAAACCAACAACATTCCTGCGGTTAGTTCAGAGCAATCCATCGGCATAGTCCAATTTGAAATTTCTTATTTTAAGATTGCTATGGCTGCATTAATTTAACACCGTTCCTACTAACAATATAAATTGACAAATCAAGCTTTTTCAAAACTGGAAGCATTTTGAGCAAAAGCGGTTCATGATTTTCTGGAAAAGCCATGCCGAATTTATTATCATCGCTTTCAGTTTCGATAATTGTCTTGATGGTTTTCAATAAAGCTACGCTGACATGATTCCATATTTGTTTCTTGTCAAACGGATGTCCATATCTACGGGTATATTCTTTACTACTCGTTTCTCCTTTTACTTCGATATAATGTTTGGCGCCCAGCGGATCTTGGACAATTAGATCAACACCTCGCTGCCCTGTGTGTCGTTTCTGAATTACTGTATAGTTATTAAGTTCAAAATACACCTCTAGGATATCTGTGATTTCATTTTCGTTGAGCATTAATAGAGGCATATTATTATGGCTTGCCACTTTTCATATGTTGAATAATGGGGTGAACTGAATAACCAGCGGCATTTAATGCTGAGAGTACTTGTGATTCATAAAATTTACTGTCTAATTTCTTTAATGCCTCAGTTAACGTCGGCGCATTATTATACTTTTTGTTTTCAGCCAGTAAAGAATAGGCAGACTCAAGTTCTTTTGCGTACCAGTAAAGCACTGGCCGCCAAGTATCATAATAGAAATCGCAAACTTTAAAATAGCCTTTAGGCACTTCTTTTATGGATAGCAGTTGAAAGAAGTTAATTAAAGTATCCACCATATTCCTATCTAAAGCCTCCTGCCTTAAAAAGGCTCCCTCATCGACTGGTTTTTGCAAACCTGGATGATCATTTTGGTAGAGGAGATGGCTGAAATTAGTGTAGATGTCGGCCCTAGGGATTCGATTAATATAGCGCGAAACGTAATTTTCATTTACCACAAAATTTTTGTAATCGTCATTATACACTGCCTTCTTTAAAATATACCAAGCGACGACCCGTACCTCACGAAATTCGGCACTAATAAAAAACTGGTATAATTCCATAAAGGACTTAACGTCTTGTTCCTGTTTAACCTGGCTATCACGCTTTGTTTCGTAGTGGTATAGGATATAGGCAATAACCGCCGTAACAATCAAAGTCAACAAGCTGATGTAAGGGCCTAAAACGCCACCAACATAGTCTCCAAACGTTCCCCAATCGGCAGCATCATCCGAAATTACATGCCCCCGGAAGTTGCAGGTATAGATAATCAGCGGTAGAAGAAGGATCGCAGAGAAAAATATAATTGTGTGGACAGTTCCCTTTTTCATATTCAAGGTTATACCTAACAATAATAGGAAAAAATCGGTAAGTAATGCATTAAGACTTCATGGACTTGGATGTATAATAGCATCAGAAAATCAATATTATCTGTATTTTTATCATAGAGCTAACTACTCACGGAAATTAAACAAGGTAACGACATGGAATCCATTACTATAAAAAGATCAACCCAGCCATATAGAAGTGTTGTCTTGCTAGTAATAGTATTGATCCCGGTCATATTGTTTTCCTATGCGATGTTCGACAGCCGGGGAAGCTCCAGCATTACATTTGGCATTATTGCAATTCTTTTTCTGCTTCCGGTAATCATTGACTTTATTGCAAATAGAATGATCCGGTTAAAAGCAGCAATAACGCTATCGGAGCACTGTCTTATCTTGTCCTCCAGTAAAGGTTTGTACGACAGTTTTGCTTTCCTGCAAATCTTTCAGCGCCGGTACGAAAAAGTAATTGAATGGCAGAAGATCAAAGAACTTACTTTGTCGGTTCATTATAAATACCCGACCTCCTATCCTGACGAAGTTTCCGTCTCAACAACCTATTCGGTTGCCCGCCATCAGCTTTGTATTGAAAGTAATAACAGAAATAACAATATCATTTTTTCTGTTCATGATTTAGATGAAGCACCGGATGAAATTCTTAGACTTTGTAATTATTTTTTAAGAAAGTATGGAAATGATGAACGTGAGATTTGCTTGACCTAGTCGTTCAAATTGTATTATAGCCAAAGTTTTGGACGGCCCTGTTTACGTTGATAACTCAACATTTCTTCCTCTTTAATACCAAAGAAGGCAGATACTTCGGTAATACATTCGTCAGGCAGATATGTTATCTTCTCCTGTAGGTTTTTAATGATCCTTTCCATTCCATAGAACCGAATCAATTCTTGCCATTGTTCCTTATATCCACGCTCCAGTATACGTTGAACAACCATAGCAGAACATTCTTCCCAATTTATTTTGTCGTAATGAAATTCCCAAAAAAACATAGGCGGGAAGTTTGGTTTGCCTTTCATACCGCCGACTATATGTTTAATTCTAACGCTGGCAAATCCTCGTAAACAAAAGGCGTGGCTGGCTCAAGCTTGGTCAAGAAATCCTTTGCAACTGTACATGCATCCATTTCGTTTGAAGCGTATTGTGTTTTGGCAATTTCTGTAATCCTTTCTTCACTTAAATCGCCCATCATCCATTCCCATGCCAGCTCGTCATTCAGAATGGTGGGCATCCTTTTTTTCATATTGTGCACCTGCCGCATAAGGTGATTTGCCTCAGTCGTGACTACCGAAAACGTCTCTACATGTTCACCAGTGGTTTGATCCGTCCATGGTTGGTAGATACCAGCCATATAAAAATACTCGCGTTCCTTTAAATGGATATAGTATGGATATTTGACAGCCGTTTTTAGTGGTTCTCCTGTCCGTTTATTCTTAGGAAAAATATGTTGCCATTCATAAAACCCTGTAGACAACACAAGGCATCTTCTCTTCAAAGCCGCATCACGGTACATCTTTCTTGGCAAGAGCAATTCCTCGGACATGGCATTTAAGGTGAGGTATTGTATCCATTTTCCGGTAACGGGGTCTTTAAAACCATTTCGATATTTTATTGCGTCTTCTCTGCTTTTCCAATACGGAGGCATAAAACCCCATTCCATTTCAACTATGTCAAAATCTGTCTTTTTCTCATTAGGTTTTAGCACGGCTCCCATGCTATAAGAAAAGCCTACATGAATGTCCCTATTTAAGAAATCATATTTGGCTACTTCTTTTTCAAGGTTTATTAGCCTGATAAACTCTTCCCGTGATACCTTTTGTCCGTTATAATAACACATCACTTCTTGTTTTTAAAATATTCACTAATTTGTTGTCCTGCCAGTTCGGCTTCTTTCAATCTTCCCTGTGGCATGGACATCCACATTTTTCCGTTTACGGTTGATGCCCTGATGACATTCAAAGGATTTCGCCCATCCTCAAACTCAACCCTAAAGAGTTGTTGATCGCCTACATTATGTTCGGTTACCGTTGCAGTAACCCCTTGTATGTTAATTTTAAAATCTTCCGGTGCAAACAGTTCCATTTCTATACGTTGTCCATATTAAAGTTAATACTTATTAATCACTTCTAAAAGAGGCTGCTAAATGATGTACCTGAAATATTCTGTCTGCACCAACTGTGATTCAACCGCCTGGATCGCGGGTGAGATGGGTACATTAGGGGGGTACGAAAATGCCGTACATGTTATTTTTTAATTCAAAAGAAATTAAATTACTTTGGGAATTCTTTATAACAATCTAAAATAATTTTTTCAAATGACAAGAAAATCACTATTTGCCATTTTTTTATTAGTTTCGGGTTTGATGGTTGGTTGTAATAAACCTGAAATACAACCTCATTCAAGTAGTGGAAAAAATGATAAGCAGTACGTTACTATGAGCGACACGCTTACACCAGGTGAAAAGCATAATGCAATTGTTGAAGAGTACTATAGCATTTATGGAATTGATACTACTACTGATACTGTCGATTTTAATACAATTAAAACAATTGTAACCCGTACAGCAGAAATGTTTCTATACAATGCAGGTGAAGACCTCGACGATTTAAATACAATGGTTGATAATGAAATGGCTGAGTTTTGGGATATTGGAATGTTTAATACCGATTCTACTGTAGTTCCGGTAGATTCCTTTAAAGTAAAATTGGCACTATCATTATCAAATGGAGGTGTCCGTACTGCATGGCTTTCGATTCTCAATTACAATGGAGCAAATTTTAATGACCATTACAACTATGCAGAAACAACATTGAGTGCTTTAACTGGTTTGACGGCAGAAGAAATAAAGGTAAACGACGGTTCCTTATCTGTTTTGGGGTCAAGTTATGTTCTGTTTTCCGGAATGACAAATGAAACTAAAGCACACATTATTGCTGATGCAGATGTATTGGGTTTTGCTGCTGGTTGGGAGACTGCGTCGAATAGCTGGTGGGGGGAAATTAATCCAGCTGCCGTGTGGTCCTATGCACATTATTTTTCTGCTAAATGCTCTGTAATGGCAGCGAGAATGGTATCGAACATGTAACTTTAAAATAACGACATGCAAAAAGAAACTGAAATAGTCCAACAAGCAATAAATTATGGTATCCAGCATCCCGATAGAGGTTGGCCGTGGATGTTTTTGATATTTATATCTTTCATTGGATTAGCAACAATATTTGGCGGTAGCGTTATAGGTTTAACCTTGTTCAAGGTAGCGAAACGTCACTATAAAACTAAACATTCCAAAGCAAAGGCTTTGGCTGCTGGGTAATACTACAGGGAAGGGCTATCAGGGATGGCCCTTCCTTTTCTTATGAAATCAAATCGCTAAATCTTTTAGACATTTAATTAGGACGACGTTTAATCCATTCTATTTTGAATAGTAATTAAACCTGTGAATAAGTCCCAATTCTATTGTCCTATTATGTGATAAAATGCTGGCTACTTAATCTCTATCCATGCAGGGGCATGATCACTTGCTTTATCCCAACCTCGTACATGTTTGTCAACCCCTCCTTTTTTTAAGCTGTCAGCAACCAAAGGACTAAGCAGGAAATGATCCAATCGTAACCCTGCATTGCGTTCATAAGCAAACCTCAGGTAATCCCAGAACGTATAAATTGCTTCATGCGGGAATAATGTCCGCAAGGCATCCGTCCAGCCTTGTTTCAGCAGCCTTTGATAAGCTTGCCTGATTTCAATACGGAACAGAGCATTCTCAAGATACTTTTCCGGCTTATAAACGTCAAGGGTTGTCGGCATAACATTGTAATCCCCTACTAGCAGTACAGGTAGCTCCATAGCCATCAGCTTCTTTGCGTGTGCCGTAAAGCGCTTGAACCATTTTCTTTTATACTCGAATTTTGGTCCTGGATAGGGGTTACCGTTGGGTAGATAAATGCATCCGATCACCTTTTGATACGTGATTGCCTCAATATACCGGCTGTGGAAGTCTTCGGGATCACATGGCAAACCTCTTCTAACTTCCTGAATCTCCTTTTTGGAAAGGATAGCCACACCGTTCCAAGCTTTTTGCCCATGCCAGATGGCATTATATCCAACCTTTTTTAGCGCCGCCTCCGGAAATCGCTCATCAGGTGCTTTAAGTTCCTGAAGGCACACCACATCAGGTGAAGTTTCTTTTAGCCATTTCAGCAAAACAGGCAGACGGCCATTTACTCCGTTTATATTAAAAGTCGCTATTCTCATCATTTCTTTTTTGGAGTCATGCGCAGGATGTCAATAACCATGTTTTGTATGGCCCCATGGTAAGAATGGTCTATACCGGACAATACCCGCCAGTGCGCTTTGGTCATCAGTTTTTGATACAATTTAAATTGGCTATAAGGAACAACTTCATCGTCCATTGAATAATAAAAATAGATGTTAGCCAACTTGCTAAGGTTCGCTACGAAATCTTCTTCAATTACATATTCCGACACATCCCAGTTCTGATCTTTCCAAAACGGAGCACCAAATAAAATCATTCCGATTATTTTCTCTGGTACTGGTTCTCTTGACAAATGTTTGAGTATAACAGAAGCTCCTAAGGAATGACCAAGCAAGATAACCTTGCCCGATAACCTACTTAGATTGGTGATTAAAGCTTCTGCCCAATTCAAGTAGGTGGGATTATCAGCATCTTTTATAGTCGGTAATATAATGGAATACCCTTCCCCCAGGTTCGCCCTCAATGCTTCTACTATCACCTGCTCTTCTTCTGTGGTAACATTGCCTGCTCCCTGAATAAATAATATTTCATTTCCCATTGAGATTGGATTATATGCACGGTCAACTTAAAAATAGCCTTAGGGGTTCAACAACATAACCTGACATTTGTTTCCTTGGCGCTTTTATATTTGACTTGATAATTCAAGAACAATTGAGAATATTTGTTTAAGTAGAAAGAGACGGTGTATTGGAATGCAATGAATTTATACACCTTGGTTAGTTTTAGTAATTCAAAGACTATGCGCGATGTTTGAGACATTTTTTGAAAAATATCCTGATTATCTGATTGTCGAAAGACCCAGTGAAATTCTGCTGAATGATTTCAGGGGAAAACTACCATACCAACTTATAGACTTTTGGAACGAGTATGGGTTTGGAACATTTATGAATGGGTATTTAAAGGTGGTAAATCCTCTTGTATATCAATCAGTATTTGATGATGCCTATGCTAACAGGGATAGAGAAATTGTTTTTGCTGTTACCGGTCTCGGCGACTTCCTGACCTGGACCGGGGATTCGATAAGAGCGGTTTATTTTAAAAATGGATGTGATTCGATTATCGAGAGTGGCGATGACATGGAATGGTTTTTTGATATGGATCTTGCAGACCACGGTTTCTTGAGAGATAATTTAGATGATAAAATGTACGTTGCTGCCAAACAAGAATTAGGTGAACCCGAATATGATGAATGTTATGGCTATGTACCCCTATTAGCACTAGGGGGATCAGAAAAAATCGAAAATCTCCAGAAAGTAAAAATAAAAGAACATATATCCCTAATTGCCCAAACAATGGGTAAGATCGATTAGCGTAAATTAAAGTTTAGTAAAAACAAATCAGGAGCATTATGACTGTAGATGAAATTTATTTAAAGATCGGGCAAGAAATCGTTAATGTAATTGAAACCGACAATTGGAAGAATGCCAGGTTGGAATTTGAAATTGCAGGAGAAGGCATAGTAGGTTATACCGGAGATTATCTTGAAAACGATGAGACAATGGATATTTCAGTAGAAAACATTGACGATGACATTACAGATTGGTTGAACGAATTGCATGAAATTACTACAGAAGGTGGCAACAACAGATGGAATAAATCTGTCTTTTCATTAACCCCAGATGGTAAATACGATATGGAATTTATTTGGGATCAGGAGTTGTATGATGAAGTGCAACGTTTATCGAAAAGTTGATATTATGACAGTAGACGAAATCTATTTAAACATAGCACAAGGTATTTCTAATGCCATTGAAGAAAGCAACTGGACTAATGCTAAATTGGATATAGAAGTTGTTGGGGATGGGGTTGTAGGTTATTCCGGGGATTACCAGGTGGGTAACAACACCGTTGACCTTTCCGTTAGAAAAATTCCACGAGAGATTAGGAGTTGGCTAAAGGAATTACACAGTATTACTACAGAGGGTGAGAACAACAAATGGAATAGGGCGGTTTTTACTTTGGAGCCTCAGGGTAAGTTTGGTATGGAATTTATCTGGGATCAGGAATTGCACGACCAGATTGAATCGCTTAATTAGTTTTGTTGCTACCCTTATTCGTTTTTCCCATCATCTTCTATTTTACCAAATGTTTTAGGTACCTCCCTTACCACTTGCTTTGGTTTTTTATCCAGCCTGAAGCCCAGGAAAGTTGCGGGTTTTCTTATCCGTCCTGATTTCGTCCAGGTGGCAAACTCAAAATTGGCAACCAGATCTGGCTTAACCCAATGGATCGCTGCACCTTTGGTATCCAAAACTTTATTTTCAAAAGGTGATTCAGTTATCTCCAATGCTTTCAACTTCTTTAAAATGCCCGGCATCTCCTTTTCCTTATAACCGCCACCGGATCGCCCGATCCATACCAGTTTTCCTCTTTCATAAGCCCCGAACAAAAGGCTTTTGAACGAACGTGCTTTATCACTCTCTGCCCACCCACCAATTACAAACTCTTGTCTTTTTTTTGTCGGCACTTTTAGCCAGTCGTTGCCCCGGTTGCCTTGTAAATAGTGGCTATCTTTCCGTTTTGCAATAATGCCCTCAAGATTGCGCTTCAATACCTCTTCGTAAAGAGCCTTCCCGTCCTCAAAGCTTTCGCTAAAGCGTAGTACCTCGTTTCCCTTGAGTAACATTTCCAGCAATGACTTCCGTCCCGTTAATGGCATATCCATAAGGTTATGGCCATCCATCCAAAGCAAATCAAACACACAGTATTGAATCGGGGTGTCATGGCCGTTATACAACTGAACTGCGTCAAAATCAGGATTACCTTCCTCGTTGAATACAACTACCTCGCCATCAAGGATAACATCATGCCCTATGGCTTTCAATGCGGCAGCGACTGGTGGGTACTTATGGGTATAGTCAAGGCCACTTCTGGAGGCTAACTGTACCTTTTTGTTTCCAGCATAACCGATAATCCGGTACCCGTCCCACTTGATCTCGTATATATACTCTTCAAGTCCAGGCACTTCCTTTATCAGGGTACATAACATTGGTGAAATCTTATCAGGCATTTTTGCCGATTTCTTGCTCTTCGGAAGGATCTGCTTCTTTGTCATCCTATTTGTAGTTTGCCTTAAGTGTATCATGCACGTACCGTGCCATTACATCATCTCCAACTGGTTGTTCCATTCTCCATTATAGCTTTTGCTCCAGTCCTTCATTGCTTTTTATAGTGTGGTACTACATTCGAAAATGCCCGCGTGCTGAACCTTAACACGAGGCAATGAAATTTGTTTTCCAGTGCAAAGACATTTTGCTCCCCATTTTGGCTAGAATAAAATACAGAGCGGATAATTCAGAAACTACCCTTGTTCTCTGCAATAATGTGATAGTCCAAATATTCAAATGATCCGATTTGTAATTCTTCTGCCCTTGTGTCGCCGCTTGTCTGATTCCCCACATTCCTTCCCGCGATTTTATGGCAAAGAGATCCGGACACTGGTTTCGGTTTTTCAGGTGCTAAGGTAGTTTCAGCGAACTATCCGCATACAAGGTCATGCAAGTTTTGAAAATAAAATCTCCAACCTCCCTATGGTCGGATAGTATTTTTTTTCCAAAAACCTGGTCTGCGGGTCCGCCTTCTCTTCCCTGCACATGAAACGAAACCAGCATACTCCGGCTCTTTACACGGATAAAAAAAAATGTCAGGAATGGATCACATATCGACCGCGGCTCAAAAAAAAGAGAAACAAAACAGCACCTCCTCTCATTGCCGGATAAATCTCCAAAAAGGCATTTATAAAATTTCACTCACAACTAAAAACCAAATGTTATGCAACACATTTCAGGAACATTAACCGCAGATGCCACGATCAAACAATTAGAAGGTGGCAGACAATTCGTAAGCTTCAGCATAGCTGACAACGATTCCTACAAACCCAAAGACGGCAGCGAAAGGGTTGACCTTACAACATTTTTCAATTGTACTTACTGGCTCAGCACAGGTGTTGCCAAAGTATTGCGTAAGGGTGCTACGGTTGAGCTGATCGGCAGGGCTTCGGCAAAACCATACAAAAACAAAAAAGAAAACTGGACAGCATCCCTAAACTTCAATGCAAGTCAGATCAGAGTCTCCCGTTATGCTCCACTATCTGAGGAAGAAGAAACCCAAAAGAACACCGGAAAAAAATCAACTGCAAAAAGGAACACCAACAAGGTGGAAAGTACCACCGAAGAACAGGTAAAAGACGACCTGCCTTTTTAATCCCTGTAAACTCCAATCAATATTAATTTCTAAATCTTAAAAAGTAAATATCATGGCACATCAAATCAATTTCAACGCGCAAACCGGAAAGCACAGCTTTTTCTCCGTAAATGAAAAAGCATGGCATGGATTAGGACAGGTCACAAAAGAATATCCAACAAGTGAGCAAGCAATTATCCACGCAGGGTTGGATTATACCGTAGAAAAACGTCCGCTATTCACATTTGATAGCGACAATAACACGGCCAATCCTGAAACGGATATTATCATTCCTGAAATCGAAGTACCTGATTTCTTCGCAACGGTACGCAGGGATAACGATACAGTATTGGGTGTAGTTGGAAAGGATTATCAAATCGTACAGAATCGTGATGCCTTTTCCTTTTTCGACAGCATTGTGGATGGGGATGGAATTTTCTATGAAACTGCCGGAGCATTAGGCCAAGGGGAACGCATTTTCATTACTGCAAAATTGCCCGATTACATACGGGTGGGTAATAACGATATCATTGAAAAGTATCTGTTCCTGACAACCTCCCACGATGGGAGTGGAAGTATTACAGCTGCATTTACCCCTGTGCGGATAGTCTGCGCCAATACGTTAAACGCTGCAATGAAATCCAAAAACAATACAATCCGCATTCGCCATACGGCCAATGCAAAACAAAGGTTAGAACAGGCGCATACCGTTATGGGCATATCCAATAAACTATCTGCTGAATTGGAAGATGCCTTTAACCATTGGCGCAAAGTGAGTATTACGGATAAACAGGTATTGCAATTGATTCAGCGGGCGATGGCTCCAAACAAAGAAACACTGAACCTATTGAAAGCTGGTAATACCGAAGACCTGAGTACCTGTTATAAGAACATGGTGGACAGTGCCTTTCAATACGCCATGACCAATGAGACACAACAAATGGAGACCACTAAAGGAACTGTTTTTGGTGCTTACAATGCAGTAACCGGATACTTTCAAAACGTCCGCAATTACAAGGATGATGAAGCCAAACTTAAATCTATCCTTTTGGGTGGCACAGCCCAAACCCGCACTCAAACAGCCTTTGACCTGTGCAATGCCTTTAGCCTAAAAGGAGCCGACTCCATTCTATTAAATTAAATATTAACTAAACAGGCAGCTACAATAGTGATTGTGGCTGCTTGTATAAAAACCGCAAGCACATGTCACAGGAAGAATTAAAACAACGTTTTAACGAGTTGCTTAAACAGCATCCAATTGAAATCGAGATGCAACAACTTTATTATAAAGCGGTACAAAGTGGAGCATTAAATATTGCTGACGAACCTGCATCAGATTACAGACTTCCCAAAATTATCCTCTATGCGGTACTATGTGCCATGTCCGAAACATGGCAGCCCACGCAAGAATATAACAGGCAGGAGGCCGAGAACTTAAAACTATTCATTTAATAAAAAACACCATTATGACAACGATAGCAAAACGGACTACAAACCGTAAGTCCATAAACAAATCACTGAAAGAAATTAAATCTGCCGTATCAGAATTTGACCACTCCATAGGGGAACCATTACAGGTAGATATTGCGCTGATTGATTTTAGCACAAAAAACTACCGGAAAATCTTCAAGGCTGAATACATTGAAGAACTGGCCGACAGTATAAAACAACACGGCTTAATCCATGCGCTGACTGTTCGCAAAGTCAATGACCGTTACGAACTGGTCATAGGTGAATGCAGGTTAAGGGCAGCAAGGCTGACCGAAGTTACCCTACTTCCGGTAGTAATACGCGACCTGACTGATGAACAGGCCAACGAAATTCGTTTGGCCGAAAACCTCAAAAGAGCAGACCCACACCCTTTGGAGGAATCGCTCCTTATTGCTGAAATGCAGGGCGAAGGTAAATCCATTGAAGAAGTTGCACTGCGTATCGGAAAATCAAAAGCATACGTATATGGCCGCATAAAACTTGCCGGACTGATTGCAGCCATTCAGGAAATGTTTATCTCCGATAAACTGACTATACAGGAAGCCTTTAGCATTGCCGCTTTATCGGAAGAATCTCAGGAAGAATTTTTTAATGATTGCTGCAAGGATTGGAAGAAAAAAGATTTCAGGATTACCAACCTGAATTATGCATTGAACCGTTACCGGTACGATCTGAAAAAAGCACCGTTCGACACGAAAGATAAAACACTCAAACCTGCAATAGGCGCATGTACCAATTGCCCCTTTAACTCTGCTACACTGAAATCCTTATTTCCTGAATTTTCTAAAGAGGCCATTTGCAGCAACAAAGATTGTTATAAAGACAAATGTTTAACCCATACGGCAAACAGTATCCGCAAAACCATTGCGGAGCAGCAACCCGATGCCTTGCTGTTAAATTCAGCACTCTCAGAAGAAACAGAACTTGTATTGCAATCCTTACCTGAAACGGACAGCCTCCCGCGTGTTGACCGATACGAGGTCACCATTTTGGCACAGCCTGAAATGCCTGACAGGGAAGATTACCTCGATACGTGGAATGTAGCGGATGGTGAAGAACCGGAATTTGACGAGGAAGGTTATAACCAGTCGGTTCAGGAATACGAAAGCGATCTTGAAGACTTTAAGGAAAAAATAGAAAAGGATACAACTAAAAAAGGGCTGACGACAGTTAGCGGGGAATGGAAAATAGTTTTATTCAGTACCGAGCAACAATCTGTTAAAAATACATCCACAACTGTTACGGCAAAAGAGGTACAGGAAGCCATAAAAGCGGGAACTGCCACGCCCGATCTCTTAGCCTCGGAGATCGCCCGTATCACCACAAGAGAAGCAAGGGCGAAAGAACTGGATACTGAAAAAATTCAGTTACAGGTGCACGAGCAATTCTTAAACAAACAGGCAGCAAATGAAAAGGTGCAGAAACCTACAGCGGCCGATGTAGTTTGTGCGAGACTGGTCATTTACCAAGCCCTTGACTACTCGGTAAGGCATGCTGTAAACAAAGCCCTGTTTTCAGATACGGAAATTTCAAATTCTGAGGAATTGTATAACGCATTGGCAGACCTGCCCGAAGAACAGTATGCTTTCCTGATCCGTATGGCTATAGCCGGAAAATCCGAAAGTAAATACCCCACCAATATTACTGCACACGCATTAGTACAGATGGCAAAAGCGTCCGGACTTGACGTAGTGGCTATTGAGCAGGTACAGAAGGAAAAAGCGATAGAGCGACAGGAGAAAATGGAATTACGGATTAACGAACTGGAAAAACGAATTCAAAGACTAAAGGTATTGGAGTAATTCGGTAACGGGGGCGCAGCCGGACAAGGGGCGCACATTTATTTTTTTCTAAAAAAAACGAAACTATGTTTATAATAGATTTGGATGGAAGGGTTTTTGAAATTAAAAACCTCCCACAGACGATTAAGATGGTTGAAGGGTTCCTGGCATTTACAATAAACAGCCGCTTCATATCCCTTCAGGCATTGGAGCAGCACAGGTTAAAATACTGGAATGATTTCCTGCAAAAACTATTGGAGCTACAAAAGAGTTTAACTTAATAAAATTACGGTTATGGATATTTCAAATGTTCAGGTTTATGGAACCATTATTTTAGTTATTGGCCTTGCGTTACGTTATGCCATGTACCGCAGAAAGTTTAACCGCACGAACCGATACGGTGTACAATATTTTCGGAATTTCGAGTACAAATCAGCAGCTCAACCACTCGAAAAATTTGCAAAGATTATTGCGATGGCTTTAATTCTTTTTGGTTGCTTCCTGCTTATTGTCGAATGGTACAATCATAAGGGTAGCACAGACACAAAGCACAGGCAAGAAACCACCCCCGCCAAATCAAAATAACAATAGCAATCCTCACTCCATCTCCTGTCTTCCTTTTGCCTCATTTAGAGGCCGAAAACAGACGCGATCTCCACATCTGAATATAAATGCTCGTGGAGCTGGAAACCATCTATTAAACAGCAGAAAAACAAGGATTCCATTCAGAGAGGTTTGCGATTGCGCGAAGCGGTGCAAGCCCTGACCTCAAGGGGTATTGATTGCATGCCGTTGGCCTCAAAGGTCAGGGCTTGCGGGTAGTTGTTGTTATAATGCTCCTTTTCAGAAATGTATTACCAACATTTAAAATTACATTCCTGATCTTCTGCCGGAAAGGCATTAAATTTAAAATCTCAAAGGTTTTGGCCTTTGAGATTTTTACGAACCAACCTTATAATAACCATTATAAGGGAGGACACAAAGATTACATTTTATTGGAAAATGAAATAATTTATTTTCTTAATTTTTTTTAAACCTAATCTTCCGGAACAATATTTAGTTGATTCCGAACCGTTTGCTCCAATTGCTGTAGGCGTTTAAGTGGTGGGTTAAAAGGGTGTTTGGGATTAAAGGTTACAGCAGCATTTAATTCCAGCCGGATAAATTCGGGAATATCCTTTACGATCATACATCCCTCCCGCCACTCTTTGATCAGGATCGGGGTTGTTTCAAAATATGCTTTCAGCCTTGCTACTTCTTTAAGCACTTCGGGATGCTGTGGTGGGTCTTTTTGCATCCGGCAAAATTAAAAGAAAAGCACCATCGACAAATGATGCTTTCTGATAAAGCGGAAACGGTTATTTACCTGCGTAAGCCTGCAACTTTTGATACAGTTCGGAAAGCCCGGCTTTTTGCAACAAGTCATCGGCAATTTCCACAATTTCATTACTGCTTTCTTTCGGCAGCACGGAGACAAGATCTTTTACCATTCCCGTTTCCTGTTTGACACCCTGCCTGATCGCCTGGGTTAGCAAGAGGATTTCCGACTTGCTGATCTTAAAATCAACCTTCACATTTTTTTCATTCATGCCTGGGACGCTTAGCAAAACGTCATACATCACGGCCACATTGATCGCTGTCATATCTGTTCTTTTATGTTTATGCCTCAAAAGTAACTATCAGATTCAGTTTTGACCTGTATAGAATTTAACCAGGTCGAGGTTAAGCCATCGGCACCTTCTACTTTTGTTTCACTAAAATTCTTTGTGCAGTAGAAAAAGTGAATATGGAAAAGAAGAAAGCATTGCTTACATGCAATGAAGTTAAAGAAATGGATATGGTAAATTACCTGTCCCAGCTAGGATGCGAACCTGTAAAGGTGAAAGAAACTGAGTGTTGGTACCGTTCGCCTTTAAGGGAAGAAAAGTGCGCATCTTTTAAAATTAATACAAGGCTCAACCGGTGGTACGACTTTGGTTTAGGACAGGGCGGTAATCTTGTTGATTTTGGCATCCTTTATTTCCGATGTAGCGTGGCTGAATTCTTACAAAGACTGCTAGGCAGCACCTTCCCTCGCGCTCAACTTCAAGGTATCAGTAATTTAAAAAGTCAGGACAATAAAACTATTGAAATCCTCCGTGAAGAGGAACTGAAAACTTCTTCATTATTCCAGTACCTCAAAAAGCGGTGTATCCCTGTTGATCTTGCCCGGAACTATTGCAGAGAAATACGCTATAAGATCGGAGAAAAAACATACTATGGAATTGGTTTTCAAAACAACTCAGGCGGTTTTGAAATTCGGAACCCTTTATTTAAATCTTCAAGCTCCCCTAAAGATATAACCACTATCCCAAAAGGTGGAAACAGTGTTGCAGTCTTTGAAGGATTTTTTGACTTCCTCTCATTCCTTGTTTTAAATAAAGAGGATCAGATGAACAATCCCGACTTTCTTATTCTGAATAGCCTGGCATTTTTTGAGAAAGCCAAAGTGGTCATCGAGCAATATCCCTGCATCCGCTTATTCCTGGATAACGACAACTCAGGTCGAAAAATCACTCAGGGGGTTTTAGCAAGCGGCAAGCCATACATCGACGAAAGTAATCTTTACCGGCAGCAAAAGGATTTAAATGATTACCTGTGCAATACAATGAATCCCGACCATAAAAGCAACACGCTAAAACGGGATCTTTAAGATAATACAGCTATAAAAAAAAATTAACGGAAGCATCAAAATATCCGAAAGCTGCTGCGATTACCTGTGAGCCCCGTAATCGGCCAGATGTACAGTTGTTTCACAACTGGGTCTGGCTGTCCTTACTCCGAAGTCGTGGACAGTGCATTTCGTAACAATGGTGCATTCTTAAAATGTGAAAATGATAAGTGATGAAGAAACAAAAGAACAACCGAAACAAATGGCTGCATGTACGCCTGACTGAGGCAGAACACAATGCTGTAAACAACGCTTTTAGTAAGACTACTAGTGCAAAATTAAGCGAATTCCTGCGTAGGCAAGTACTAAGCAAACCACACATTGGCAGGTATCGCAATGACTCTCTTAATGAATTTGTAACTGTGCTTGCTGCTTTGAAAATGGAGCTCAAAGCTGCCGGAAACAACCTCAATCAGGCTGTCAAAAAACTCCATACCCTTAGTGACAAAAAGGATATGGAGCGATGGCTGATCACCTGGGAATTGGATAAAAGAAGCTTCCAGAAAAGTGTAGACTCCATTGCCAGACACATGGATAAAATCAATGACCAATGGTTTCAGTGATTCACCCCAGCGGCAGCCTCAGAAAGGTTTTAAACTACAATGAACACAAGGTAAACGAAGGTGTTGCCCAGTGCCTTGAGGCAGCATATTACCTGAAGGATGCGGATAAATTAACCTTTAATGAGAAACTTGGACGCCTGCAAAAGCTGGCAGCATTAAGAGAAAGTACGACCGTAAACACTGTCCATATCTCGCTGAATTTCGACCCATCTGAAAAGCATTCCACTGAAAAATTAAAGGAGATTTCAGCTGCTTATATGGAGAAAATAGGCTTTAGCGGGCAACCGTATTTACTCTATCAGCACTTCGATGCGGGACACCCCCATGTGCATATCCTGACGACAAATATTAAAGCGGATGGCAAGGCAATTAATTTGCATAACCTGGGGAAAATCCAGTCTGAAAAAGCAAGGAAGGAGATTGAAATAAGCTTCGGACTGGTTAAAGCGAGTGACCATCAAAGACGCAATGTGTATGAGGTTCAGCCCGTAAATGCAAAGGTAGAATACGGCAAATCAGAGACCAAAAGGGCGATTGCCAATGTTTTAAATCATATCCTGGACACTTACAAATTCAGCTCCCTGCCGGAACTCAACGCAGTACTCAATCGGTATAATGTGAGTGCTGAACGTGGCTCGGAACAATCCCGCGTATTTCTGAATGGTGGTTTGTTATATCGTATCCGTACGCCTGACGGAACGCTAAAAGGAGTACCAATCAAAGCCAGTGATTTTTATGGAGAGCCTACACTTAAAAAGCTCGGAGAAAAGTTTATTGAGCACGAAAAGGAGAAGCCCAAGCACAAAGCCCGTATTAAAAATGCTATTGATTTTCTATTCATAAACCGCAGCAGTAGCAGTTTACAGCAAATGATTTTGGAGTTGCACAAGGAAGGGATAGACACCATCGTAAGGCAGAACAAGGATGGTGTGGTGTATGGGATTACCTATGTAGACCATACTACAAAATGTGTGTTCAACGGCAGTGACCTCGGGAAAAGTTATAGCGCCAAAGGCATTCTGGAACGTTGTGGCATTGATCACCATCCGGGGCAATCGATAGCACCTTCCATTTTTTCCAACAGACAAAGCGGGAATGAAAACGACCCGCATTTGGAAAAGCTTCCTGATGGTAACGCCCATGAACAGATGTATAATCATTTACCCACAACAACCGTATTGGAAGAGCTTTTACAGTACGAAAACGCATCCGCCTACCTGCCTTATGAGCTGAGCGGCAAAAAGAAAAAACGTAAAAATTCAATCAAAAGATAAAACAAATAAATAACGATTATGGCAATGCAGACAGGTGAAAACGAACAGGCGATGAGGAAGATTCTGGATATGACCAGGTTTATTAGTATCATTTTACTACTCTTTCATTGTTATTATTTTTTATATTCCGCCTTTGAAGAGTGGCAACTTACATCATCCTTTACGGATAAACTATTGCACAACATACAGGGTACGGGACTGTTCAGCAACTTTTATAGATCAAAGCTTATTGCACTGGGATTTCTTTGTATTTCCCTCATTGGTGCAAGGGGCAGGAAGAATGAAAAGGTAGATTATAAGAAAGCATTTTCCTACCTGCTTTCAGGGTTGCTAATGTATTTCCTTAGCTCCATTTCCCTTTTGTTTCCATGGAATAAGATAACTCTGGCGATACTATACATGTGTATCTTATCTATTGGCTACCTATTGATGCTGACCGGCGGGACGCTCCTTTCCAGGATCATCAAACAAAAACTAAAGGACGATCCCTTTAACCTGGATAACGAAACCTTTCCGCAAGAAACGCGTTTAATTACCAATGAATTTTCGATAAACCTTCCGACCCTTTTTCGTTACAAAGGAAAAATACACAAAGGTTTCCTGAATGTAATTTCGCCACAAAGAGGTGTTATTGTACAGGGTTCAGCAGGTTCGGGAAAGACAGCATTCTTTTTAAGACATTGTATCAGTCAATGCCTGGCGAAAGAAGAACCCTTTTCAGCCTTGATATATGATTTCAAATTTCCTGATCTTTCCATCATTGCCTATAATCATTGGCTGAAAAATAAACACAGGTATAAGGCAGATTCCAGTTGTTACTTTATCAATTTTGATGACCTCTCCCGCTCCCACCGCGCCAATGTTTTTGATCCAATCGGCATGACGGACATCACCGATGCCAGCGAATCCGCAAGGACTATTTTATACGGATTAAACAAAGAATGGGGAAAAAGCCGCCAAGGGGATTTCTTTGTTGAAAGCCCGATCAACTTTGTTACTGCGATCATTTGGTTCCTAAGACGATATAAGAATGGTCGATATTGTACACTGCCGCATGTCCTGGAACTGATCCAGATTGAATACCACCAATTGTTCAGTGTATTGCGCTTAGAACCTCAAATATCTGTTTTGATCAATCCCTTTATCAGTGCTTATGCCAGTGCCAAAGAGCAACTGGAAGGACAAATTGGGAGTGCTAAAATTGCGCTTGCACGCCTTACCTCGCCGCAATTATATTATGTCCTTTCAGGTGATGACTTCAGCCTGGACATCAACAATCCTAAACATCCCGCAGTTCTTTGCATGGGAAATAACCCCCAGAAAATAATGACCTATGGGGCAGTACTTTCCTTATATGTCAACCGGATTTTAAAGGTGATCAACCAAAAGGGCAAGCATAAATGTGCACTAATACTCGATGAGGAACCTACGTTAACTGTGGAATTAAATACTGTGGTCAGTACCGGAAGGCAAAATAAGATCTGCACCTTTATCGGGTTGCAGGAGGTTGCCCAATTACGAAAAGAGTACGGTAAAGATTCAGCTGAGGTATTGATTAATATGGTTGGTAATTTGGTTTCCGGACAGGTTACCGGCGACAGTGCTAAGCAGGTTAGCGAACGCATCGGGAAGATCAACCAACACAAAACTAGTCTTTCCATCAATAGCAGTGACACGTCTATCAGCAAAAGTTTACAGCTGGATTATGCCGTCCCTGCATCAAAAATGGCTAACCTGTCAAGCGGAGAGTTTGCCGGAACAGTGGCTGACACGCCACAGCAGAAAATAGAATACAAAGCCTTTCATTGCCGGATCGTGAATGACTTTGATGCCATTAATAAAGAAGAAGCGAACTATGATCCTATTCCTGTCATACGTCGGGTGGATCAGCAAATGGTTCAAAGGAATTATGACCAGATCAGGAAAGATGTACAGGATATTATACATGCTGAGATCAGCAAAATGAGTGATGATCCAGCAATGCACCACCTGATGCTTTCCAAAAAATAGGGATAGTGGCAGTAAGATACTTTGCTGCCATTATTTTTTTTCCAGCAGTTTTTGCAGCATTTCCACCTTTTCCCTTTCACTCTGGAGGAGCTGCTGGTAAAGGCGTTTATTTTCTTCAACTATGCTCATAGCAAAGTCCAAAGGGTTATTGACCTGGTAATTAATAACACTATTATTTTGTTCGTAAAAATTATTATTTAGAGCTGCTTCCTGATTGAAATCTCTTATACCGTTTGCTGTTACTCCTAATGCTTGTGCTATCTGATCTAGCTTTTCATCATCAATTGTTTCACTTTTCTCCAATTTGGAAATGCCCTGGCGGGTCATCCCCAGTTCATTGGCCAGTGCTTCTTGGCTTATATCCCGCAACTTCCTAATCTTTTCAATTTTCCTTCCAATAGATAATGGTTGAAACAGATCGGTATTCATAAAAGAGGCGTTTTGTTAAAAATTGTTTAATGTTACAGTACAAATGGTAACTGTCCGGTTGCTATTTGTTACGCTGCATTTTACAAATGTAGGGAAATAGCCTCATTGGAAGTATTACACCTGATTTAAACAGTTGCGGAATGTTACGGGTGATAAAAAGTCACGGGTGAAAAAATCCAGGGGGGGGCATTTGTGGGGGTTGCAAAAGATATAATAAATACTACTTTTATCGCGTTGATCATTAATTATTACGTTAAACATTTATCGTTTTATGGAAATATCATAAGTGTTTGAAACACTTTAAGAGTTAAAGGTTAAGCTGATTTTAGTCTAAAAAATCTTAAAATAATATTGACCATTTAAAAACTTTATACGACCGCTTGTAAAACTACTTCGTTTTCAAACTTGCTTAAATGTAATTTTCTAAACAAATCAATACTCCACGAAGAATTAATTATTTACCCTTAAAGATTTTGTATTTCGCGAATACATTACAGGAAATGCACCATAAACCTGAATAAATCTGGTGTGCGCTGAATTAACGTCTTATGGCGCTGCAAGCAAAAGACAAAGACATGAAACTTAAAAAAAATGAAATTAGAAAGCTTGAATTCAGACAAATTTTCGCCGCTTACACCTAATGCCATGCAACAAATCAAAGGTGGTGACCTGCGTACGGATAGTGGCAGAGCGACAGTCAATGGTAATACATTTGATTTTGATCATGATTTTTACTGTGGGACTGGCACAGAAACGATTGAATACTATGACAAGGATGGTAAGCTGCTAGCCACTTACAAGTAATTAATTTCATCATTGCAACCTATAAGAAATTAGGTTGCAATGATTTTCGCCTTTGAAATCCCCTCATAATACTTTATGAAACTCTATTTCTTTTTTTTCGCCTTTATTATTCACACTTCATGCTTTGCTGAAAAGGTTGATTCAGTGAAAAACTATTACTTTTTTAAAAACAAAGGAGAAATGTGTATTGTCGATTCTAACTATGCTGATGGTCTTGTGAACTATAAAAAAGCCTTCTCATATAAATCGCCAAATGTACTTGACGTTTATAATGCCTTAGTGTTAGCGTATCAACTAAAGGATTCCGTCAGTGCGGAATCATTTTTTAATCACATGGCCTACCACGGCTTAAATAAAGAAGTATTCGAGACAAAAAGATTGGGTCTTTTTGCAAAGGAAGAATCATTTTATAAATGGTTAACCAGGTCCTACGATTCGTCATATCGGGCAGGCGCAAACACAAATATGGTGCAATATGCTAAAATTATTGACTCACTTTCAGAAGCCGACCAAAGCGTCAGGAAGTCTTATAAACTCAACGAACAGGGCGTAAATGCACTGGTTCTAACCGATAATAGCAATCTTCTTTTTCTGAAAACTTATATTAAACAAAACGGTTTTCCTAGCTATGATAGAATTGGAAATTTTGAAAAATCAATAGAGGGCAACTTTTATTCCCCTAACTCACTTTTTTTCATATTGTGGCACACCAGGCATACAAGCCAACTCTTAAACAAAACCCTTTTAGATGCAGTAATTCAAGGCGATTATAATCCCGACGAATATGCTCTATTAATAGATTTGCAGCGTGAAAACTCTATTTATTACAATGCACTTCCCAGAAAGTTTTCGAAGGCTGGTAAAGTCGTATTCCTGCCTGTTCCAAATCTGAATACTGTAAATAAGAAAAGAGCGTCCATTTATCTGGATAACGTGGAAAATTATAAAAGGAAACTTCTATTCTCTGAAAATAATAAACCTACTACGTTATTTGTTTTGATTCCATTCTGGAATATGGCAACCAATTTTGGGCCAGTTGATATGCGAAGCTGGAAAAAAATGACTAAATAAAATCTTCAATATGTTGCTCATTCAGTCCCAAAGCAATGATCTTTCTACCGATGGCGTTTTGGCTTGGCTAAATTATTTGTATCCTAACCAGCCGTTTATACGCATTAACGACGACAAAACAATAGATGAGATTAATTATACCATTTCAGATGAGATAAATTGTCTAGGGTTTAATATTGATGGGCATCAATTTAATACTGATAACCTGCCAAACCGATGGTATAGACGTGGGGGCTTCAACATCAATAGAGTTGGATTTAAAAGTGAATCATTTGACGAGTATTACATTTCCGCTATTTTCAAGGATTATCTTAAACAAGAAATGGCCTCGCTTCTCAATGAAGTGGATGGGAAATTCAGCAAGTGTTCAAATAGTATAAATAAATTCAACGACAACAACAAAGGCAAACTTGAAAATATCTGTATAGCAAAGCAGGCAGGTTTAAAGATACCACCAACACTTTATACAAACAGCCCTCGGCAGTTATTGGAATTTATTGAAACCCATGATAAGGTAATTACTAAAGCAAATCATAAAAACCAGATACGTATCGCGCTTGATAAAACTATTATTCTACTGAGCTCAGACACCAAACTCCTTTCTAAGGAAGACGTCCAAAGTTTTATTTCTAAGAGTAACGATTTTCGTTATAGTGTTCCTTCATTTTATCAAAAATATATAGAAAAAAAATATGAATTGAGGGTATTCTTCCTTGCAGGAAAGCTTTATCCGATGGCTATTTTTTCACAGGCCAATGAAAAAACAAAAATAGATTATAGAAACTATGACCAAGAAAGACCTAACAGATGTGTGCCTTACGACCTTCCTGAATACATAAAGAAAAAGCTAACTGTTTTTATGGATCTAATGGATATGAATAGCGGGTCAATTGATATGATTTGTACACCAGATGACGAATTCATTTTTCTTGAGGTTAATCCTATAGGCCAATTTCATTGGCTCGAAAAAAACTGCAACTATTTCCTAGAAAGAGAAATCGCAAATTTTCTACAAAATGAAAGAAAGTAACCTTGAAATTGATGCCACGAGAATTCAATTTGACCGGTGGATAGAAAAAAACAGAAACCAATTGCCGCTAAATTTTGATTCCTGGGATGTTCAAATTATTGAAAACCAACAGCAACAAATTAACCAAGCTGGAATAGAATTGGGAAAATATCATTCTTCTAATGTGAAGTTTTCCCCGTTTTACAAACCAATTTCACGAATAGTTGAACTTACACTGCAAAATGAAAAATGACTTAGAAAATGAAATGTTCCTGCTATATGGTAACTGCGTTATCGTTAAGGGATACTCCCGGTCACTAATCTATGATTTGCAACTTCGCAAAATGATTCCTATTCCTAATAGCCTTGCCAGTCTGTTTTCCAATAGCAGGGAAATATATTGCGGAAAGATTAAACAAGAGCTTAAAGGGGAAGATTTACATGTATTTGACAGCTATATGGAAATGCTCTCTGTACAAGAGTTAGGATTTTTCTGTACTGCAAATGAGCGTCCGCGATTTCCAGATCTCCCGATTGGGTGGGACTATCCGGCAATTATTTCCAATTGCATTATAGATTCCGCTAATGAAATCATTTTCTTTGACAAGTATTTTATTGAACAGTTAGATAGATTGGGATGCTATCATATTCAATTGCGTTTTTACAACTCACCAAGTGTTAAACATTTGAGCAGCCTGTTGGAAATAATTAAATATTCAGAAATTCAGAGTGTCGAAGTCATTCTTAAAAGTACGAATGATGAAGACTATCTTAGAAAGATCACGATTTTAGCCGAAAATCATCACAAAATAAGATCGATAATTATACACGGTCATTCAGAAAGTGTAATTTTAAAAGACTTCTTTAATAATCATGGATTAGTTGTTACATCGAATGTAACCGTTTCTTCTGAACTATGTTGCGGGATTATCGACAAGAATTTTTTCCAAACCAATATCCCGCTTTATACTGAATCCCTTGCACATAATACTTGCCTCAACCGGAAGATTGGGATAGACATGAATGGCAATATTAAAAATTGCCCGAGCATGCAGCATAACTATGGAAATATAAAGGATACAACTCTTGTTGACGCCGTTGCGCAACCAGGTTTTAAAAAATTCTGGAATGTTATTAAAGATGAAATTGACAAGTGTAAAGACTGCGAGTTCAGGCATGCCTGCACAGACTGCCGAGCTTATCTTGAGAATCATGAGGATGTTTATTCTGCACCTCTTAAATGCGGTTATGACCCATATAGTTGCAAGTGGGAAGAATGGAGCACTAATCCTCTGAAGGAAAAAGCACTTACTCATTATAGCATGGAAGATCTAGTCAACAAATAAGTCTTTACTGTTTTAACACCAATTCACTCCCTTGAAGAAGTTCCCCTTTTATAAACAGCTTGATGCGATGGACTGCGGGCCTACGTGCTTGCGTATGATTGCCAAATATTATGGCAAACATTTTTCATTGGAATACCTGAGAAGTCAAAGCTATATTACCCGTCAAGGTGTAAGTATGCTGGGTATAAGTGAAGCTGCGGAACAAATCGGTTTCCGTACTCTAGCCGCCAAAGTTAGCTACAAAGCTTTGATTGAGGACGCACCATTCCCCGTTGTCTTACATTGGAACCAGAAGCACTTTGTAGTATTACCAGATCAAAAATTTAATAAAAATAAAATAACTATAGCTGATCCGGCTCACGGTTTGGTTCAAGTTGATAAAGAAACACTTCTACGTAGCTGGATGGGCAGCAGTCAGGTTGGGGTTGCACTATTGTTAGAACCAACTCAAAAATTTTACGAGGAAAAGGGTGAAAAAAATGAAGTTACAGGATTCGGTTTTTTATTCAATTACCTGAAGCCTTATAAACGATATGTGTTCCAATTATTGTTGAGTGTATTGTTAGGTGGCTTGTTATCATTGATTTTTCCATTCCTGACGCAAAGCATGGTCGATTATGGTATCAACCGTCAAGATATAAATTACGTGTACCTCATCCTGTTGTCACAACTGTTGCTGTTCCTTGGTAGCACAGTAATCGAAGTTATTAGGAGTTGGATACTGCTACACATGAATACCCGAATAAATATCCAGATTATTTCCGATTTTCTCAGGAAGCTCATGCGACTGCCAATCCGCTTTTTTGACACTAAGATGGTTGGTGATATCCAACAACGTATTGGCGACCACCAGCGAATTCAGAACTTTCTAACCGGAACAACTTTGTCAACCCTATTCTCTTTTATTAACCTTATTGTTTTCGCTATAGTTTTAGCTATCTATAGCATTCCGATATTACTCCTATTTATGGTTTTCAGTACGGCTTCTATCGGCTGGATATTATTCTTTTTAAAACGTCGCAAGGAATTAGATTATAAACGTTTTCAACGTATGACCGAGAATCAGAACACTTTGTTTGAGATGATTGTCGGCATGCAAGAGATAAAACTCAACAATTGTGAAACTCCCAAACGCTGGGAATGGGAGCGCATACAGGCTAAATTATATAAAATAAGTATTAAGGGCCTGGCTTTAGGCCAATATCAACAAGTAGGTTCTAGCTTTTTCAACCAACTTAAAAATATCCTTATTTCTTTTGTTAGTGCAACTGCTGTGATGAAGGGAGAAATGACCCTTGGTATGATGCTGGCAGTTAGTTATATCATTGGTCAAATGAATGGGCCGCTTGAACAATTGCTAGGATTTGTACAGGCAGCACAAGATGCGAAAATAAGCCTCGATAGGCTTGGTGAGATCCACAATAAACCTGATGAGGCAAACGAATTGGAGAATGTCAGTACTACTGTCAGTGAGAAGTCAGGTTCTATTAATCTTGAAAATATTTCCTTCCAATATGAAGGCCCTCATTCCCCTTATGTATTAAAAGATATCAATCTCTCCATACCAGAGGGGAAAGTCACTGCAATTGTGGGTAGTAGTGGCAGTGGAAAAACCACACTAATGAAATTGCTTCTTCAATTTTATGAGCCTGTTAGGGGTGAAATCAAAATAGGCAAAAAGGACTTCAAGCAAATCGCCCCGAATGGCTGGAGAAGTAAGGTAGGTACGGTTATGCAGGAAGGAATCATCTTTTCAGATACCATCGCCAAAAACATCTCAATAAGTGATGAAAATCCTGATTACCAAAAATTAGACAATGCTGTGAAAGTGGCGAATATTAAGGAATTTATTGACGAATTGCCATTAGGTTATCAAACAAAGATTGGGAATACTGGTACCGGAATAAGTACCGGACAAAAGCAGCGAATGCAGATTGCGAGAGCTGTCTATAAAAATCCTCAGTATCTTTTCTTTGATGAAGCCACCAGCGCACTTGATGCTAATAATGAAAGGATAATAATGGAAAACCTGGAACAGTTTTTTGAAGGTAAAACAGTTATGATTATAGCACACCGGCTTAGTACTGTGAAGCATGCAGATCAGATCATTGTAATAGAGAAAGGAGAAATAGTAGAAACCGGTACTCACGAGGAATTAGCATCTCAAAAGGGGTATTATTATAATCTTGTCAAAAATCAACTCGAACTCGGAAACTGATTAAATAGTTAAGGATGCCTGAAACAATTGAGCATAAACTGATAGAAACAGATTTAACAGAAGAGACCACTTTATTGCATACCTCAAACAGTGAGGATGTGCAGGAGATCATGGGCCGTATGCCTTCCTGGATCATCCGTTGGGGAATTACCCTAATGGCAATTGTCTTTGCAATTGTCATCATTGGAAGTTATTTCTTCAATTACCCTGATATTATAGCGGCAAGAATCACAATCTCATCTATTAATCCTCCGGTGAAACTAATTTCCCGAAACAGTTTGCCTATAGGAAAGATATTTGTGGGCAATGGTGAAGACGTTGCAGCCGGACAAGTGCTTTGTATTCTTTCAAATACTGCAAACTATGATCAGATCGAAGAGATAGCTTCACTCTGTAAACAGGTAGACACTATTGTTAATCTTAGAACATTTTCAAATAATATCAATTTACCGACACAGGTTAATTTAGGGGAACTACAGTCAAACTACATCTCTTTATTTCAGGCGTTACAGGAATATAAGTTCTTCCTTAGCCACAATAGTTACGGAACCAAAATCAATCATCTTGCCGAACAAAGTGGATATCAGTCAAGGCTTTCTCAGGAATTACAAAAGAAAGACATCAGGCTTAAAGAACAATTAAACATCCAACAGCAACGGTTTTCAACAGATTCAGTCCTAGTAGCTGATATGGTAATGTCAAAACTCGAATACGAAAATGCACGTAAGGATTTATTGAGCCAACAAATGAATACGGATGGCAATTATTCTACAATCCTCCAAAGTAAATTGCAGGAGAAAGAAATACAGAAGAACATATCGGAAACATCCATTGAATTGCAAACTCAGGAAAATGAGCTGCAACAGAAAATACGGGACGCAGCTAAACTATTTAATGGCACCTATGCACAATGGGAACAAAACTATGTAATGAGAACTCCTGTTGCGGGAAAAGTTGCATTTTTCAAGTTCTGGAAAGAAAACCAGTTTGTACAAGCAGGAGATGCGGTCATGGTAGTAACACCTTCTGTACAGGAATATGTTGCCCGTGGAGAAATAGGTGTAGTTGGGGCCGGAAAAGTCAAACCAGGGCAGAAAGTAATTATACGGTTACTTGCATATCCATATGAAGAATTTGGAAGCTTGGATGGGACTTTAACCTCGCGCTCTACTGTAGCTTTGGATAGCACTTTTGCAATAGAAATAAGCCTTGGCAATCGCCTAAAAACTAATGCGGCTCAGGTAATTCCTGATCAACCTCAGCTTGAAGGGATAGCTGAAATCATGACTGAAAACAAAAGCGTTCTACAGCGTTTATTTGAAAATTTGTACGGAAAAAGAAGACGCTAGCTATGTATAATCTTCGTTATTTTTTAATTATTTCGCTTCTCACTTCCTTTACCCTGTCTAGCATTTATTTGTCTGCACAAGAATCCAACTGGACACTTGAAAAGGCTATTCAATATGCGAAGACTAATAACCTCACAATTCAGCAAAATACCCTCAATGAGCGGGTAGCTAAAATGCAATGGCTGCAAAGCAAGCTTACTTACCTTCCCAATATTTCACTGTCCACCAGTTATGGACGGAATTTTGGTCGCTCCATTGACCCAACAACTAATACGTTTATTAGTACCACATATGATTTTACCGGGCTTAACGGCAGTGGAAGTATACTGCTTTTTGGATGGTTTCGTACAAGGAATACTATTGCTAAAAATGACCTCTTGCATCAGGTGTCTGAAACAGATCTAAGCCAGTTGCAAAATGATATTGCACTCAATGTTACAACCGGTTATCTGCGAACCTTATTAGCCAAAGAGCAAATTGCGATTAGTCTACATCAGCTCGATATTAGCAATAAGCAAATGAAGCAAACCGAAAGCCTACTAGCCGCAGGCCGAAGCAATGGGCTTGATGTGGCACAAGTAAAGACTCAATTGATAACAGACAGTGCTATTTATTTTAAAGCAGAACTATCTTTACAGCAAGCTATAATAGATCTTAAAGCTTTGCTCAACCTTTCTTTGAACAATTCTTTCGATACCCAACCAATTCCAGAATTTAATTTAAACGAAGCTACTTTGCTTCTGGAGCCTGAATTAATCTACAGTGAAGCGGAATTACAGTTTGGAACAATCAAAAGTTCTGAATTAAAGATTCTAAGTGCAGAAAAAGATTTGGCATTAGCAAAGAGTAATTTGTATCCACAATTAAATTTTAGTGCCTCTTCTGGCACTAACTATTCTTCCACTTATCATGAGTCGCTACCTGATGGACAAATCCGAGTGATGCCCTGGGGAAAACAATTGCAAAACAACTTTTCGCAATCTATATATTTAGGTTTGAACATCCCCATTTTCAATGGCCTATCCTCAAGGTATGTTGTAAAACAAGCTAAAGCAACAATACAAATCAACAGGCTTCAAAGTAATGAAGCTAAACTGAAATTAAAACAAGACATCTATAAAGCCTGCAATGAGGTTTCCACAGCTTTTCAAACATATAGATCGTCCAAGAGCGCCGCAGATATGGCCCAAACAGGATTAGACTTTGCGCAGAAACGTTATGAAAAAGGATTAATACCGGCTATTGATTTATTGCTCGCTCAAAACACCGCCTTCAAGTCTAACGCTGATGTTGCTTCTTCAAAATATGACCTTATTTTCAAGTTAATGGTGATTGACTATTATTTGGGTAGAAATTTATTTAAATAGTCGGCATGAAACAAGTCCCACATTTCCCAATAGAATTTACATTAGCTAACCATTATCAAGATAGGATAGATGAATAAATATTTCATGATTTGGATAGCTCTTATTATGTATTCTGGCAGTTTATATGCTGGTCATGTTGACTCTATAAGGTCCTATTATGAGTTTAAAAATCAAGCGGAAATGCAAATTATTAACTCAAACTATAGTCAAAGTTTGATGCTTTATAAAAAGGCTTTCCAATATAAAAAACCAAATGCATTTGACCTCTACAACGCAATGGTAGTATCATATTTTCTTAAGGATTCACTTATGGCGAAGTCCACTTTCAATCAACTAGCGGCCCATGGTTTGGTCAAGGATAAATTTGAGATCTCGTCATATTTTTCCAGTGTTAAGGAAGAAGCTTCGTACAAATGGATAACGAATCAATATGATTCAATCTATGCTATAGCTCAGAGCAGTGAATTGCCGGAGAATGCAAAGATCCTTGACTCAATATCAGATGCTGATCAAAGAGTGAGGAAAATTAAAAAACCTACTAATGAACAAAAATTCGGAATCATCTCGACAGATATATCAAATTTGATGTTTCTTAAGCAATACATTCAGAAACACGGATTTTTGGGGTATGATAAGGTTGGATCTTTTGAAAAAGTAAATGAAGGTTGGTTTCATGGCCTTGGTACTATTTGGTTTCTCTTATGGCATACCAGGAATATCAGTAAAATCTTAAATCCAATTCTCCTTGAGGCAGTTAAGAATGGAGAATACAGCCCCGATGAATATGCCTTGATAATTGATATGCAAAACCCGGCATCCGTTTATTACAACGTTTTACCAAGAACAATTGACAAAAATAAAAAATCGACTTTCTTGCCTATTGCAAACTCAAGCAAAATAAATAAAAAAAGAGCCGAGATTTTTTTGGATAAAGTTGAAAATTACAAAAAAAAGCTACTGTACCAGAATGAACATGGGTCACTTTTCCGTTTTGCCCCTGGCTGGGCATTCAACTGCAACTTTTCACCCATTGATTTAAGAACATGGAAATGAGCGAAAATATCTAAAAACGGAATTTGTGATTGTTATATAATGTCAAAGTAATGATGCATCCACAGACGATGTTTTGGCATGGATGTATTTTTTATATCCAGAAGACGTTCCTTGCAGAGTAAATGATACCGTTGAAATTTCCAAAATAAGTTATGAGATATCAGATCAGGAAGAACTACTTGAAGCAAGATATTTAAAGCCTATAATGAGACATCAACAGCTTTTCAAACATTCTGGGCCTCCAAAAGTGCAGCAGATATGGCTCAAACAGGATTGGACTTTGCGCAGGAACGCTATGAGAAAGGACTAATCCCTGCAATTGATTTATTATTAGCTCAGAATACAGCCTTTAAAGCAAATGCCGATACTGCTTCTGCGAAGTACGATCTCATTTTTAAGCTGATGGTAATTGATTACTATTTGGGAAGGAATCTCTTTAAGTAGATGTATGTCAATCAAAAATTTATATTATGAAATTTAAAGCTACAGTAATATTCATTCTATCGTTGTTTTTTTATAGACAAGGAAATGGAAAAGACTTTTCTACTTATAACTTCCATATTAACAAAGCCGAACTAGCTATAATTGACAATAGGTATGCTGATGCCTTGCATTCATTTGACTCAGCCTTAATATTCGATAGCGTTAGCTATGCACAAGACCTATTCAATGCATCCTTATGTGCGCTAAAGATTGGACTGCATGAAAGAAGTTTATGGTATTGCTATAAATTGGCTCAGAGGGGTGTTGGGATAGAATTCTTTGATACCAAAACAATATTTGGACCTTTGAAAAGTAATCACGTCCTATGGGACAGTTTGTTGGTACTCGCCAAAGATAAACAAGAATATTTTAATGCCAAATATGCCGACATTCTTTTGGTTGTGGATAGCTTGGTTCAAAAAGATCAAGCCATGAATAAGAGGTGGCGGGATTCAAAAATGGATAGCGAGGTCGAAAGGCTAATGGATTTGACAAATGATACAATAGCTAAAGCACTTCATAATTTACTTACTAAGGAAGGGTTTCTTTCTGAAAAGCTTATTGGTGCAAAGCCGAACCCAGAAGGGGAGTTTTATATACGCACACCTTTTGATGTAATTATAATTCATAATTATGAATCAAGGCGTGTCGGTGATAGTCTCTTCAATGATGTTCTGTACGATGCCTTAATCAATGAATTGATTAAACAAGACTATTACGCCTTTATAAGGGATTTTGCAGGAGGCCACTCCTCCATAGATTATTTTGGATCAGGCCACTTGTTCGTACAATATAATTGTACAATTTATAAAAGCAAATTTGCCGATCTTGAAGAAATTAAAAAACAAAGAAAAAGGATTGGGTTAGGTACACTTGAAGACTATGCAAAAAAAATTGTTTTCAATATCCAAAATCCAAGTTCAGACTTTCAGATTAATGGACATTGTGCCAAATACATGAACTTCAAAAACAAAGAATCTGAAGAAATGTTTCTTAAGGGTCACGAGATTTTCATTGCTAAAATACCAAATTGTCAGTAATTAACTAGCTATATTTTTTCATTGCAACCTTCATTTTAAGAATATCCACTTTTAAATAAAAAATCTGGGTTGGCTATGAACGGTTAATAGTGGATGGATTGTTTTGAAATACAAGTTCTCTCAACGATTCCACCGAAGGATATTGCCCACTTTTCGGGATTTTCCGATGAAGCATACGGTGGCAATTACTACATACCATGGCTAGATCTTCTAGATATGTTGGTCTTTCCCCTCCATTGGCAATGGGTACTATGTGATGGCATTCGATAAAACCGTAACCGTGGGAACCATATACTTCGTTAAAATCAAAATCGCAACAGGCGCACAAAATTTTTCCATTCCCTTCCTTTAGTGCTCTGGCTTTGGCTAAACCAATAATGATATTATTTCTTTCCCGCGAAAGATGGCGGCGGATAACCCATTGCTCTTTCCCTTCTAGTGCAGAAAAAGACTCTTCAAGGGTCTTTTCAGAGACAGGAACATCTTTCAGGTAGTCCGAAACGTTTGGATTCATGTGAGGTCCAAACATTTTCCATATTTGTGTTTGGATTTCTTCAACAGTTTTTAATTCATTCAGATAAAGAATTCGTACTACCTTTCCTCTATTTGGCGTTCGAAAACTGAGGTCTGAAGGCACAGTAAAAATACTAGTTCTTGGCTCTGCTCTAGCAACAACCATTACTCTCCTTTCCCATTTGAACTTATGAGATGCATTCGGATTGATCGTCAAATCGAAATCAAGAGGTGTGACCAAATGCGTAAGGTAGGTCCTTGCCAGAACACCAGGAACTCGATCTACTTTCTGAAAAAGAAGAACTATTTGCCCAGGCCTAAGATCCTTAGCTCCCTTTATCTGGTCTTTTGAAAAGGTCAACTGAAACTCGTTATCCATTTTGTCTTCAAAAAACGCCCAATCAATTCCCCCTTCTCGCTTCACATTTTTAGCAAAAAGGATATCTTGGGAAGCAAATGAAAGCGGTTTCATATATTGATTTTGGTAGCAATATGCTAAAATAATAATTGTTTTAGAGTTTATTCTACTTATTAATGGATACCGATTGGAGAAACATTCCAATATTTTCTAGATATTATTTCTAAAGCTATTCTATCTGGAGAAGCAGATATCACGTATATCAATTTAAGTTCCATGTCCACAAGATTCAAAAGGTGCACAAACAATTCCATAAATATCGACCTCTTTACCTTAGGTCGTTAAGAGCTAGGACAAATGCATAACTTACTTCAGTCGTCACCTGCTTCCTGCCCCTCTTCGGAGCATGAACAATTAATTTCATTATTATCCACTCTATATCTTGGTAATGCTTCTTATATTGTCAATTTTAAATCCTGTGCTTTTTTAACTGATATTTTTTATTATCGGTAACAGGAATTTCGCAAGAATGTAAACCCTCGTTCATCAGTTTTCTATTATGGCTGGTTGTGGGTTATGTCCATTTTCTTTGAAATACTCATATGTGTGATGCAATTACTATATTGCGGGCTCTACGGAAAACGATATATTATAAGTCCTGAAAGCACTTTCCTATTCTTTAATTGTTATCTAATTTTTAACTTCGGCATAAACTAAATAAAGGTCAACCTACATTGCAAAGAGGTCAAATTGATAAACAACCAAAAGCGTCCGTTTTGAAGAGAAATGATATCCGGTAGCCGGATTAGAGCAGTTAAAATTTTAATTTAGTTCCCCGAAATAAAGTAGAAAATAAATAAAATGAAGGATTCTATTCTTAATAATAATCAAAGACACATAATACAATACAATGCTTACACAAGAGTTAAAAAATAAGGTTAAAGAACTTTGGAAGAAATTTTGGGAAGGTGGAATTACTAATCCCCTAAATGCGATTGAGCAAATTACTTACTTGTTGTTTTTAAAGCAGATAGACGAAAATGATAAAAAAAATATTAGTAATGCAGACTTTTTAGGGAATAACTATAAATCAATTTTTACGGGAATGTATTTTGCTCCGGGAGCTGATACATCTAAAGATGAAAATGGAGTAGACAAAGAAACATTGAGGTGGGGATCATTTACTCGCCTTCCTGCTGATGATATGTACTCATTGGTTCAATCTAAAGTTTTCCCTTTTATTAAAGATTTAGATGACGGAAATTCTTTTTTTACCAAACACATGCAAAATGCTGTTTTGTTAATTCCGAGTTCGCGGATGCTGAACGAAGCCATAAAGAAAATAGATGAAATTTTCGATGCTTTGCAAAAAGAAGATAGATACATCGACGCTTTAGGAGATGTCTATGAAGAACTCCTAGATGAATTAAAAAGTGCTGGCAAAAATGGACAGTTTAGAACACCAACTCATATAATTGAACTAATGGTAGAATTGCTGGAGCCTAAAATTGACGATAAAATTGCAGATCCAGCAAGTGGCACTGCCGGCTTTCTATTAGCTTGTTATAAGTACATTATAACGCAATTAACCAGTCCTCAATATCGAAGTCCTGATAGTAATGGATTTAATAGAGGGACATTAGCAGACAAATTAACAGACCCGGTATTAAAAACAAAGCTTGAATCTGAAACTTTCTATGGATTCGATATTGACCCAACGATGATTCGTATAGGACTAATGAATCTCATGATGCATGGTATAACTCAACCGAAAATAGATTACAAAGACACCCTTAGCAAAAGTTACAACGAAGACAATATATATAATATAGTATTGGCTAATCCTCCCTTTACTGGCAATATAGATAAAGAAGATTTGAATGAATCTTTTACTATTAATACAACAAAAAGCGAACTTTTATTTGTAGAACGTATTTATAAAATGCTGAAAATGGGCGGAACAGCCGGGGTGGTAGTTCCTCAAGGAGTATTATTCGGCGGAGGAAAGGCATTTATCGAAATTAGAAAATTAATTATAGAGAAATGCGAACTAAAAGCGGTAATTGCTATGCCCAGTGGAGTTTTTAGGCCATATGCCGGTGTCGCTACAGCGATCTTAATCTTTACAAAAGGAGGTGAAACCAAAAATGTTTGGTTTTACGAAATGAAGAATGATGGTCGAAGTTTAGATGACAAACGAACTGAATTAAAGCTTCCCAGCGGTGAAAGAGATTTTGGTGATCTAAACTCAATAATAAGAGAATATAAAAGAAAAGGAAAAAATTCCAATAGGGAAAAACAGCATTTTCTAATTCCAAAAATTGAAATTGCGCAAAACAATTATGATTTAAGCATAAGTAAATACAAAACAGAAATTTATGAGGAAGCTGTATATAAGTCTCCAACCGAAATACTTAAACAGTTATCATCAATTGAGAATGAAATCCTAGATGGAATTGAAGATTTAAAATTATTACTAAAATGAGTTTTGTGACGTTCAATGATATAATTGGTAAGGAAGGAATTTTTAACGATGGAGACTGGGTTGAAAGTAAAGATCAGGATCCAAACGGTACAGTTCGGCTCATCCAATTGGCAGATATTGGTGATGGAATATTTTTGAATAAATCAAAACGCTTTTTATCGCTCGAAACTGCCAAAAGGCTAAAATGTACTTTTCTGGAACCCAATGATGTTTTAGTTGCCAGGATGCCGGATCCACTAGGAAGAGCGTGCTTGTTTCCAGAGTTGCAAATGCCATGTGTTACTGTAGTGGATGTTTGCATCATTAGACCAGATAAAAATATTGTAAATGAAGGTTGGCTAAAATTTTTAATTAATAGCACGAAATTTAGAAGTAATATTCATAAATATATTACCGGATCAACACGACAACGAATTTCCAGAGGAAATCTGGGAAAGCTTCAATTTCACCTGCCCCCTATTGTAGATCAGATACGGATATCTAGCATCTTAAATGACATTGAACATTTAATTTATCGAAGAAAGGAAAGTCTTGATTTGATTGATACTTTTTTGAAAAGCACGTTTTTGGATATGTTTGGTGATCCCGTAATAAATAAAAAAAAATGGAAAATTAAGACTATTGATAAACTAGTTAAAAAACAGGAACATTCTTTAAAAAGAGGGCCTTTCGGAGGTTCATTAAAGAAAGAAATTTTTGTTCAAGAAGGATACTTAGTTTACGAACAATACCATGCACTCAACAATGACTTTACCTTTAAACGATATTTCATTGATGAAAACAAATTTAACGAACTTAAAGCATTTCAGGTCTCTCCTGGCGACATAATAATAAGTTGCTCTGGTGTTTATTTGGGTAAACTGGCTATTATTCCGCAGGATTCAGAAAAAGGAGTCATTAATCAGGCTTTGTTGAAGATAACTTTGGATGGAAACCTGATCAAAAACGATTTTTTTGTTTATCTTTTTTCTAATGAATCTTTTAAACAGAAATTTTATGGTGCCACCATTGGTTCTGGCGTCCCTAATTTCCCTCCTATGAAAGATTTTAAGAAGTTTCAGTTTATTGTTCCACCAATTGAACTTCAAAATAAATTCTCCAAAATCGTTGAAAAAACCGAAAAAATAAAAACAAGCCTTGAAGATGGTTTACAGGAATTACAATTACTTTTTTCCTCAATTAGTCAGAATGCATTTAATGGTTTGCTAGATTTAAGTAGTGTAAAATTGGTTTATGAAGAACAATATTCTGTTACAGATAATGATCGTGTTAATCCAAGTGATTTTGAAAAGCCGATTAGGCCAGAATCAATTATGGTCAAAACAAAACCAACGAATACAAACGGTGATAATAACGGTACAATTTCTCCGCAATCATTAGCTAATCAGATTAGAAATAGATATCGCAGCAAGCATTTTAGTTTTGAGATGCTACTAAATTTTCTGAAAAAGAGCAAAATGACTAACGGGATCAAATATTTTTCATCTGAGGAAATTAAAGCAAACAACAGATATGATGAAAATGATGACATAAAGGTCTTTTTGGAAACTTCGATAATTAACATAGAAATGGACATCAAGCAAAACGAAAACAGAAATCCTTGGCTTAAGGTCGATCAAATTTTTTATAATGCGATAGAAGAAAACATCAAGTTGGACCTACTCAAAGAAGATTTCGAATTAATTAAAGAAAGAAATGCAGAGGAACGTTCTGGTATTTATTTCAAAATTCTGACATGAAATTAATAAGCGTTAAAATATTAGGCGAAAATTTCAGGAGTTTATCTTCAAACAAACTGTACAAATTTAATCATGCAATAAGCGATGAAAAAAAATTGTCAACAAAAATTTTTGCAGGATTAAATGGTAGTGGTAAGTCAAATTTTCTAGAACTCTTTTCGGAGATATTTTATTTCCTTGAAGTTTGCCATCTTGACACTGTTTCTTCTACTGAAAGAGCCAATAAAGGTTTTGGGTTTGAAATTGAATATCTTTTACCCAAAACGGTTATAGGTTTGGAACTCTTATTTGAAAAAGATCTAACTGAAGTAAAAGAAGATTATATAAATAGTAATTTATCCCTTACAAAGTTCACGAGAAAGAAATTTGAAAAAGCATATAGTTCTCAAATCAATGAATTAAGACGAATTGAAGTCGAGAAACTAATAAAAACGTTCATAAAAGAGGAATTTATACATGTAAGAATAGAAAAGGCACTCGATGGAGTTCCAACATATTACCTTGTTAGTCAAGATGGGAAAAAAACACCTAGGCAATTACATTCTAAAACTCAAGAGGCTCTACCAACAAAGGTCATTGCCTATACGTCAGGGCAAAATGAATTATTAAGTAATCCGTATCACAAGCTAAAATATCATTATTTCCGGACTTTTGAAGATAGAAAAAATCATGGCTATGGAGAAAAGTTAGCAGATTCACATAGATTGTTCTTTTTAGACTATAACACCAATTTTTCAATTTTTGTCGCAAATGTGCTGATCGCAAACAAAGAAAAAACAAAAATTTTAAAAGAGGCTCTAAAGATTAACGATTTACAATCCTTCAGAATAACAATAAATACTGATGAACTTTACAAAAAAGTTATCCCAGTAAACGAAAAGTTGGCAACTGATCTTCGTAAATTAAAGCTTTGTGCAACTAGCTGGATTGAAAAAAAAATAGATGATAATCGTCTTCTTGTGATGGATTTCACAATTAACGACGCAACAAAGGAAGCATTCGAATTTCATTTCCACAACGCATTTGATCTTTTTAAGGTTTTTTACGAGTTGGAAATTTTCAATTTGTATTTGGTAGAAAAGAAAACAAGGGATCTATTGCTTCAGGTTCATAAGTCTTACAACTTCTCAGATGAATTGTCGAAGCCAGATCCTTCAAGGCTCGTATTTAGAATCGAGAAAATTTTCATAAGAAAGAGCATGGACAATGATTTTCCTTTTAAGAATATTTACTATAAGGCCTTATCGGACGGCGAACACCAGTTTAATGAAGTAATTGGTACAATCCTAATGATGGAACAAGAAGGATGTTTATTTTTAATAGATGAACCCGACACCCACTTCAATCCTAAATGGAGAGCTAAACTTATTAAAATGTTCAATCAGATGGCTGCTGTTGCATATGATGCAAAAGGTAACATCACAAAAGTTAGAAAACAAGAAATAATTATAACTACCCATTCACCATTTGTTATTTCAGATTCGTCTAAAGAAGACGTTTATCGTTTTTCAAAAGTCAATGGGATTATTGATTACTCCAATCCGATTGAACAAACCTATGGAGCTTCAATCGCAGTAATTTTAGATGAAATATTTGATAAAGGGGAAACCATATCATACATGGCGAAAAAGGAATTGGATGAAATGCTTGATAATGTTGATGATGTTGGTGAATTACGAGAAATAATTCAAAAGCTCAATTTAAATTTTGGGGATTCGGTAGAGAAATTTGATTTATTTTCAAAGATCAAAAACATTAGGAATAAAATTGAAAAAATGAAAAAATAATGCTATATTTTTATAAGCCTACACCAGCGCACCAAATTGAAAATTTACACAAATACTTAGACTATTTCTTTGTTAGATTATTTGGGGAAGTAAGTTTAACATACCAACATAATATTCATATCCACCCAGATTTCCTGGAATGCATTAATGAATATACTGTTCAGTTAGACGATAAATTACGTGCCATTTTTGACGCTTATAAACTTTTAAAAAAGCGTGATAAAAACAAAGTTAAAAGCGCCTATCAAAAGAATAATGATATTGCAGCGGTATGCAAGAAATCCGTTGCCCCTATTAAATACGGGGAATTGCCACTTACCATAAGAACACCTATAGAGAGTTTATATGATAATCTCTGGGGTGATAATAAAATTCTTGGTTACTCGAAAGTTGTTGAAAAATGTGGGACATTGAAGCAGCATTTTACAAATTTTAGAGAACTTAATGAATTTTGCGTTTGTCCATTTTGTGGGCTCGAAAGTTTAATCTGCAAAAGTGACGACGGAAAAGATGATTACGACCATTATTTGCCTAAATCTAAATATCCATTCATAAGTGTAAATTTCAACAATTTACTACCTATGTGTCATAAATGCAATTCTAAAAGCAAAGGACAGGATGATACCCCATATTCAAAAAATCCCATCAGGCAAAGGACACTGTATTTTCCATTAGATGATAATACTCCTAATCATGAAATAAAAATCAATATAGATTCACAAGATTATGATTTAAGTAATCCGATCACCTGGAAATTAAACTTCTTATGCAAACCTTCTTATAATATTAATAAAAGCCAATCATGGCAAGAGGTTTTCAAAGTGGAAAAAAGATACAAATCAATACTTGCAGATGAAAGTCATATCTGGAAAGGATGGATAATTGAAAAGCACAGGAAAATGTGCAAGAAAAATAAAATTGATTATTCTATCTTTCAAGAGGTAACAATTGACGATTTTTCCGACATATTTAACATGGATAAAGGAATTTTAATAGATTCGTTTTATAAATTTGTTTTAAATGATCCTAATTGCGAATCTTATCTGACAGGCAATGTTATAGTATGATAGTGAATTCACCTTCCATTTAGATTTAATTTTATAACTCTCGCATTATCTACTTAAAGTTTCGAGTCAGTCTCCATAGATAGAGTACAGTGTTACGGATTTTGGCAAAACCTTAATTCCGGTAATTGTTATGTTGCGGAATTGGGCCGACAAAATGAGGAACGTTTACAGTCGGTTATTTTAAAACGTTTGATGCCAAAAATTGATTTTGTTTGTTTGCAATGTGATTACGCATGTGGTTGCTGCTAATGCCACTGGAATGCTGTAGGCCGTGTTATTATTCTACTTTTGATGCTAGGCAGTTTATTGCAGCACTTGCCGTAAGGGCATACTGTGCAGTTTCATAATATGAAACAAGGAATTATTTAGTTGGATTTTGAAAAACGGGTCTCAAGATTAATTAACCATTCTTCTCTTTTTTTTTGACCTATTGATTTTACTGATGTAAAACTTATCCAGTTACGTTTTTTGTACCCAATAGTTTTAAAAACGCTTCTTAACATTACTTTTCTGATCAAATTTCCAATGATCATGGGCTTCATGGCACGACACAGGGAAGAAACATTTGCTATAGTTGTGCGGGGTGGGATAGAAATTCATCTATAGGCATCTTCCAAGAGGACTACAAACCCGGCGAACAATAAAGCAGATATCTTTCAAGTATCAATAGTCAGACTTTTATATTTTTAAAAAGCTTCATTAATTCAAACAAAAGTTCGATTGGGTTCTCACCAGCTCCACGGAATAACCTCTAATTTATTGATTAACAAATAGTTAAAGATAAATTAGAGGTTTTTTCTTTTTCAAAAAAAATAATAGATCATTTGATATCAAGCAGTTAAAGTGTTCGATTATCTAAACTACTTCCTTCCATAAAACCGTAATTAGCTAATTATTAGCAGTAAACTACTTTGAAAAGTCCTTTCCTTCTTTACCACTACATCGACCAAAAATCAAAGGGATGTTTATTCAAATAACTGGCTGAAACGATGTATTTAAATTAGGCGCTAATCTTTGAACTGAATTTTACTTATTTTTGCTTATGAAAATATCTGATGCTACATCTTCTATTGACCCGGCAAATAGTACTGCTTTATCAGACACAATCCAAAATAGTCCAAATACTTTTCATATACTGGACCTGAGCATAACCGGGAATCCGATTTTTTCATTGGAATATAGCAGGAAGAAATTTTACACCGCCACTTTATTACAAGGGAACTATCGGCTTGAATTTGAAGATAAGAACATTGATGTTTCGGGCAACTCTTTACTATTCACCACCACAAAAATTCCTTTTGGGATACATTCGGCCGGTTTAGGGTACTCCGGCATCAGTTGCGTGTTTAAAGAGGAGTTTATTACTAAAGTTAACAGTGGTTATCGTCTACTTGAATTTCCGATCTATAAACCAGGCAGGCAGAACATCTATTCCCTTACAGAGGAACAGACGAAACACTTTATTGAGGTCTACAATAAAATGTTTGATGAATCACAAACCGATAGCCCTTTTAAAGAGAATCTGCTACGCACCTATTTACTTGAAATTATTTTTAATGCACAAAAACTCGCTCCGTTTAGCTCCTTCGTAAAAACAAATAATACCACCGAGGTTATCGCCTGTTCCTTTATAAGATTGTTAGAATCGCAGTTTCCCATAGAATCCCCTCAGGATACGATCAAATTTAAAACTGCAAAGGATTTCGCAGACAGTCTATCACTCCATCCCAATTATTTGAACCGCCAGGTAAAATTGTCCAAAGGAAGAACCGTAAGTGAGATCATCGCAGCAAGACTTGTTCAAGAGGCTAAGATCTTATTAAAATTAACCAACTGGAACATTGCGGAGATTTCTTCTGCACTCGGTTTCGAAGAGCCGTCACATTTCAATTTATTCTTTAAAAAGCATGCCCGCAGTTCTCCCACAGGATACAGAAAATTACATAAGGAATAGCTGCTCCTCGAAGTTTGTGCAAGAAAGTTTGATTTTAGTAAGGATCGGTTTTATTTACGCTAACATTGGCCATGTCATCCTCTCTACATTTGCATTGAAATTAAACAACTTGCAAAATGAAAAAGTTAGCATTAGTAACCGGAGCCAATAAAGGAATAGGTTTTGAAACAGCGAAACAACTAGCAGCTCATAATATTAAAGTTTTATTAGGGGCAAGAAATGAAATCGAAGGCAAAAAAGCGGAAGCGGCCTTAAGGGAAGCATCATTAGATGTTATCTTTGTTAAACTTGACATCAGTAATCCGGCTGATATTGATAACGTTAGAAAATATATTGAAAGCGAATATGGTGTCTTGGACATTCTAATCAACAATGCAGCCGTATTTTTAGACGGCGTGTGGTTCGGAAATAACACGGAAACTGTACCCGTACAAACCCTGCGGGATACTTTTGATATTAATTATTTCGGTACCGTAGAGCTGACTCAGGCATTATTGCCCGCAATAAGAAAAAGCAAAGCGGGGCGTATTGTAAACATCAGCAGCTTGTCCGGTTCCTTTGGTGTTCATTTGGATAAAGAACATTGGTTATACGCTTTAAAACCTTATGCTTATAGTGCTTCAAAAACGGCATTGAACCAGTTCACAGTTTTTCTGGCTAATGCCCTTGACGCTTCCAAGATTAAAGTAAATGCAGTTAGTCCAGGTTGGGTGCAAACATCCATCGGTTCAGATCAGGCACCCTTAACTCCGGAAGAAGGTGCTAAGTCTGGCGTTGCCATGGCATTAATTGATGAGAATGGTCCAACAGGAACTTTTTCACAATCAGACGAATTTTTACCCTGGTAAATAGGAGGTAAGGTAAAACAGAATTGCATAATCACCTGGGACCAAGACCAAGGGGAACTATAAAAGCTAGGATACTTTACCATCCAGATTTTCCTGTATAGCATCCATGCGAATTATGAGGTGAGGTGTTTAAAGTTGATTCTTCAAAGAAGCGTTACTTGTAGAGGTGAAATTAAGCAATATTAAACTTGTCTTAAAATCACATCACGCAAACGCACTTCGTTTTCATCACCCCACTGCCCTAATGCTGCAATCACTGGGATTAATGTCCTACCAAATTCGGTAAGGCTGTATTCTACCTTTGGCGATACAACAGGAAAAATTTTTCTAGTCACCAGTTCGTGCTCTTTCAACTGAATATTCAAGACCCTACGCGAAGCATCTGGGATTTTGCGTTGCAATTCGCTTGGGCGTTTATGCCCCTCATTGATAAACCATAGCAAACGGATTTTCCATTTTCCGAAAAGTACTTCACCGATAAGATCAAATCCACAATTCAAATTCGGTATTATCTTTCTTTCGTACATTTTATAAAGTTACACCTATGTTCCATTTTGTGCAATAGGGGAAAAATTTATTCCTATCCGAATCGTAATTCCGTAATTGTGTAAACTGTTTTTACTCCCCAATTTTGTCCCGTAAACAATTCTTAAATATGGAACAATTTAATTTCAACAATGAGTTATTGGGCAAGATTTCCCTGGTAACGGGAGGGACAAAAGGAGCCGGAAGGGCAATTGCAGAAAGGCTCTTGCAAGCCGGCGCAACGGTTATCATTACCGCAAGGAACGCACCCGAAAAAGAGAACAGCAACCTACATTTCATTCCTTCCGATTTAAGTAAGGCAGAAGGAGTCCGAAAAGTAACCAGCGAAGTGCTGTCGACTTATGGAAGACTAGATATTTTGGTGAACAACCTTGGTTCTTCGCAAACACCGGCCGGGGGCTTTGCCTCCTTAACCGATGAAGATTGGGAATCCACCCTACAGGCAAACTTGCTTGCGCCTGTTCGACTAGACAGGGGATTTTTACCGCAGATGATTGCACAAAAAAGTGGTGTTATTATCCACATTGCTTCAATCCAGGGCAAATTGCCTTTATATGACTCCACTTTACCTTATGCCGCTGCAAAAGCGGGACTGATCAACTATAGTAAAAGCCTATCAAATGAAGTAACGCCAAAAGGTGTACGCGTACTGACTGTTTCTCCAGGATGGATAAAAACCACTGCAGTAAAAGGTTTTTTGGAAAGGATCGCCCAAGGATCAAATATTTCCATTGAGGAGGCCCAGAAAAGCGTAATGGATGCCTTGGGTGGCATACCCTTTGGCAGACCTGCAGAGCCGGAGGAAGTAGCTGAACTGGTCGGTTTTATAGTTTCGCCAAGAGCTAGTTATCTGACAGGAACTGAATTTGTTATCGACGGAGGCACCTTACCAACAATTTAATCATCTTTAAAAATTAAAAAAAAATGAACTTACCGAAAGTAATAACTAATCTAGTACAAGCGCAGAACAGTTTTGATAGTGTTGCTTATGCGAAATGTTTTTCAGAAACAGCACTAGTTTTTGATGAGGGCAGAACGCACAGTGGAAGAAAAGAAATAGAGCATTGGATAGCGGACGCCAACGAGCGTTACGAAGCCACCATGAAGGCCGTTAGTTTCGAAGAGAAAGAAACTGAAAGTATTTTAAAAGCAGAAGTTTCAGGAAATTTTCCAGGTAGCCCTATTTTAATGAGCTATCACCTGAAAATAGTCGATGAACTTATACAGTCATTGAAGATTATAGGATAAGTGGGAATGCCTAATTTTAGCCAAAAAAGTTCGATTGTCTCCCCCCTCAAGTCCACCGATTAAAACATAAAAGGCTACTGTAATGGTAGCCTTTTATGTTTTATCTCTAATTCAATGGAATATTAAGTTTCGTGCTTACGATCTTGACCTCACTATCATTCATTGCATAGAGATATAGTTTATAACTTGACGGATTCTCGGGAATGGTTAAGGTCATACTACTTCCCTCTCCCAGTTCTATCACATTAACAGGATTACCATAGGAATCAGTTTTCACAAGATTCCATTTAAACCTTAAGTTTGCCTCAGGCTTGGGTAAACTCCACTCGTTTGAATTTAAGACCAAAGCCCGGTATGTTACAGGCATATTCGCAAATATGGTTACCGAAGGCAACAATACCTTTATCATTGGCATCTTTGAAGGTAATTTTGAACCGGTCCATTGATTTGACAGCTCATAAAATTCAAACTTATTCTTTCCGGAGTAATCTTTAAGACCATCAAATGTGACAAACTGATTAGTCATTTCATCTTGCCAGTTGGCTATAAACACACCTGCTTTAGCACTCTTGTTCTTTAAATAATCTGAAGTATTTACCCTGCTAAAGAAATATGGCTCTTTGAAATTCTTTATTTCTGACAATGAAACAGAATCAGAATTCTTATCCGCAACCAAACCAAAATAGTCGATATCAGGAATCCTGCTATGAAGCATGGCGATATTCTTACCCAGATTATTGTTTGCATACAGATCTACGGTAACTGGTCTGCTCGGATCTATTTTCTTAATCTCCTTTACTAACTTATGCAACCATGAAATATATGCTTCCCGCGGGAAAAACAGATCTGGCATATAGTAATCATGCTCCAGTTTACGCAGAGGCGTATTTGCAATATTCCATAAAATGATGTCTTTTCTACCCTTTAATTCTGCTACAGTATTTAACACTTTATCCGCATAACTATCTAAAGCTTTTCTGTCGGCAATAAAGTCACTATTATCCGGCAGCCAATAACTGTAGGCTACTTTAAGTCCATTATCTTCAGCAACATTTAATACATTTCGGTCATATACACTTGGCCCAAAATACTTGATCGTATTGAAGCCTACTTTTTTCATTTCCAAAATATCAGCTACAATTTCTTTCTTCTTTAAAGCATGGTAATTGGTAGACCATATCTGACCTTTTGCATAATTAACCCCTCTTATCTCTGATAAAACCTGAGTGTTTATATTTTTTGTAGAACTTTCTGTGTTGTTTACAGCAGTTTCAATACCATTTGGATAATTTATCCAGCTTCGCTTTTTGTTGTATTTTTTTAATGCCAAACCTACTTTGGTAAAATCTTCAATTTTCCAATTCAGAGGCTTGCCAATAGCTGTGTCTATCGTGTTTCTATCTAAGCTACTGTTGAAGAATACAGCTGCTTTAATTTCCGGGAATTTACGTCTAATGCTTTTAAACGCATTTTGAAACCACTGATCTTGCTTACCCTCAGCTGGCAACGATCCCATTTCCGCAAGCATAACAGGTAAATCAGTTTTGAATAAAGGATTTTTGTGGAATGGCTGATAAAGCTGCTCCATACTGTACCAACTATTGCTACCATTTCTAGTACCGTAATTTAAATTAGTAACACCTATCCAATCCACATATGGCCTTCCAGGAAAATATCCCGACACCGCATCAGACTTCCAGGGATTCCAAACCCATATCGCGTTATAGGCACCATTTTTATTAAAATAGTCGTGAACGTATTTCCAGCCATCTTTAAACTCTTCTGCACTATTCCCTCCTTTAGCAGACCACGGATATTGTGGATTGTCTGCCTCGTGGGCAAACCGAATAAAAACAGGGCGTTTAAGCGATTTTATTTGCTTAGAAAAAGCATTTAAATAATCATCATAATCACCCTTTAGGATACGTGAGAACACCTTTTCTTCTTTCTGCCCTTCCTCAAAACTTTTTACTTTATCAAATAAACTTTGCCATGGTTCCCAACTAATCATTGGTATAGCGTTTGATTTGTAAATTGAATCTATCAGTGAGTTGGGCAGCATAGATTCAGCATGATCTCCCCATGGAATGTAAAGAGAAACTATACCAAAATGTAATTTACTCTGAATTTCGTATTGCTTAACAAGCTTTAAAGAAGTTAACCCGTTGCTTTTTTCGGGGGCAAATATCCCTGAAATAAATATGTCTTTATTATAATTATAAGGCAGTGGTTTTACCTCGTTGCCAGAGCGCGTATTTACAAAATAGATCGCCCCACAAACAATAAGTGTGGTAATCATTAATGCAGTACTCCTAACTCCACTATATATTTTTCTCCTGAGTTTCCAGAAGCGCGCTTTAAATTCCGAAACATAACTCATTGTTGAGTTTAGTACTGGTACTTTCCTCTTTAACTTCCTGAATTGACTTTGTCTGCTTGCAACAATTGTAAACGACAATATAATGCAATTAAGTCCTGCAAACCCCGCCATAATCAAATTGTAAGGGTTCCAGTCTTTATATAATCCAAATATAATTGAAAAGAGAGAGATTGCTATTACTGCTATATTGGGAATATTTAAACTCCAGTTATTTTCATCCCTACCATCTTTCGGCGTTGGGTTATAAGGAACTTTTTTGCGTAAAATCGTGTAGAATAATCCAATAATAAATATCCACCATGTCCCTATCATTAACAACCCCCCAACTACATGGAATCCGCGCTCTTCTTCTTCCATTACCCATCGCTGTACAAAATGCCTTATCAGGATTATTGACATCACCAGCGGGAAGCTAATTGTTATGAAATTAAAGAAAACGATATTTATAGGACTGGTATTAAAAACCAAAGAAAATATTGGTATCAAAAAATTAATAAGAAAAATGACACCCGATAGGTAATGCATTGGTATAATACCATAATGCAGCTTTTGCTGCCAGGTAAAATTCTTGAATAACTGGGGATAGGAAGTAACCAATAGTTCAAAAACACCTCTCGACCACTTTAATTGCTGACTATAATATGCAGATAAAGTACTTGGCACCAAGCCCCTTGCCAATACCGCAGGAACGTAAACTGATTTCCAACCCTTTGCATGTAACTGCATCGCAGTGTGCATGTCTTCTGCCAATCCGGCTGCGTGCCCACCGATAGAATCCAATGCAGAACGTCGAAAAGTGCAGTTTGCTCCAATAGCAAGCACAGTTCCATATTTATTCATGGTCATCATTATCGGGCCATAGAATTGAAATGTCTGCTGTGCCGCTCCCTTGGCTATTAAACTCTGGTCATAATTTTTATAGGATTGTACAATTTGCACAAATCCAACCTCAGGATTATTAAAATGGCTTACTATTGGGTCCAGAAAATCCGGAAAAGGAACATGATCGGGATCCAATACCACGCAAAGTTCTGCTGATGACTGCTTTAATGCATTATTGATGTTCCCGGCCTTTGCATTGATTTTCTTTATTCTGGTAACATGAACTACACCGAGTTCCTCACATATTTTTCTTAGATAAGGATCATCGGCCTCATCGCATAAAAAGGTGTTATGGGGATATTTAATTGCTTTAATAGCGATTAATGTTTCATTAATCATTTCATAAGGCTCTCCGGCACAGAAAGTCGTAAATATATCAACGGTATATATCTTTTCCGCTTTAGGTGTATCCGGTACAGTTATATAAAAGTAATGTATCCATTCGTGCACTATTTTAAGGCACATGAAAATTAGTGTGGCCATCAACATCCAGTATAATGGAATACTTTCGGCATCAGTTAAAAACAGCTCCCTAAGAAACAAAGCCATGCAAAGCATGCCAATGACAATCATTAAGCGTAAAGTGAAAGTCTGTTTTCTCGTTGGATTAATTACTGGCTCTACTATCTTCATCTGTTTTTAATACGTAGAATGGTGTATTACATGTTGCCACATAACCTTTATCGTCATAAACTGTTGCAAATATTCTATACGGTCCCTCTTTAATTGGAGTATTAAAGATAACCTTCAAATCCTGAGTGTGCTCAATAAGCCCCTTAATAAGTAAAGGTTTTTTAGTGTTGTTTACATTGTTGATTTTATACCAATCTTCAGGATAAATTTCCCAAACAATTCTTTTAACATTGACATCACCGTTTAACATCAATACTTCTGCGGTATTTTTCTCATTTGGCTTTAGAAATATATCATCTTTTGCCCCTTTACTGTTCAGGAGCATATAGTTTAATTTTGGTGCTGTGGTGGTCAATGGCTTGCCTTTCCAGATAGCTTCGGCAGCATCTACTACTTCCGTTTTGTTTCCTGCATCATCAAAAATACTAAACCAGGTATGTGTGGTTTCTTGTTTCTGTCCCCAGTAAAAAATAAATGAGCCCAGCAATCTTCCGTCATTTACAGGCATTTTCTCTTTATATCTGGAATAATATTGCTCAGCTTTTTTTGTACTTGTTTGCTCTATCTTAGCACCCCAGGCTGTTTCCGCAGTCCCGTCCCATGGGCCATCAATGCCCCATTCAGTTAACAGATAAGGTCCCTTCCAAAACCAGGAAAAGTCTTTTAACTCTTGACTTAAAGATTCTATTCTGCCAAAAATATTGAATGATATAATATCTACATTGGTTCGCATCTTAAGATTAAAGATCGTTTTACGCTGAAAGTTTATCATAGTAGTTGTAACCGGATGATCTGGATCATCACTATGGATCATATCAACGATATCATTAAATGCCCCGTAAAATTTATTATAAGAGGGCTTATGTGGAAAAACAAGCTCATTACCCACACACCACATTAGTACAGAAGGATTGTCTTTCACCCTGTTAACTAACTTTTTTATCGCTTTAAATTGGCTGGCGACCTTTGCATCGTCATTATAAAAGTACATGTGTTTGCTTTCAGGTATTGGTAAGCCAATGATGACAGCAATGTTTGCCTCGTTTGCCTTTTTCAGTATAGAGTCGATGTGGGTGGTATCCCATGTCTTGATGGTATTTCCCCCAAGTTCAGACAATAGGTCTAAATGTTCAGAACCGGCGGCGCCTTTAATAGCAAAGGGTTTCCCGTTTCTAAATAATTTAAAATCACCGTCCTTCTGCTCAATAAAAACTTTACCAGATCGTTTTGACCGGCTGTCTGAGCAAGCATACAGCGTACTTAAAAAGAGAAAAAAAAATAAATATTTTCTTAAAGTTAAGAGCATCCCAAGTTTATAATACGCTAAATATAACAAATCCCTGCAAACACTTAAAACTTAATTATTTTAAAGTAAAACTTTGTTTCAGTTCTGAACTGAATTTCTTTAATGAGTTTTTACTTATGCTCCAATCAGGAGCTTTTATATGGCCCCAGGCTTTCGGATTGTCGTATAAATTAAAGTAACATGCACCAAAAATCTGCTTGTCGTTTTGAATGGTTTTCGCAGCGTCTATTAACCATCTATCCTGATATTTCTCCGACCCCTTTACACCGAACTCAGTTATAAATATTGGTTTATTGAAGAACCTCATTCTATAGCTTTTACGTTGAAATATGTTGCTAAAAGCCTCCTGCATATTTTCATCAGTAATGTTTTTATCCGGTAAACCATATATAGCAATACTGATATAATCAACCACATCGTTGCCAGGGTACCAATCTGCCGAGCCTCTGTCTCCAGCTGGTCCCCAAACTCTTTGAATATTTTTAGGTTTCTCTTTTAAGAAATTCATAAAATACCTGAATGAATTTATGTATACCACGGGATCCTGGCTCTGCCAGGTATAACGATGAATAGGAATTTCCATTTCATGTGCCCAGCGCAGGTATACGGTTTGTTTAACATTGGCAATTACGCTGTAAAGTTTAGAAATCTCTTTATCATATTTTCCGTTTAACGTACTTTGCAGTACATTTGGATCAGGAAGATTACTGGTACTTTTCCAAGGTTCCATCGTTAAAATAACATCATGCTTTCTCGTAATAATCTCATTAAATTTCTTTAGAAATTCCCCTCGTTGTATTTCACCCCAATCAACAAATATATGCTCTACACCTATTTCCGGCTCATCTATTAGTTTCTTCATAGGGTCAAATACACCCAAGACTAAATTCTTTCTGATTTGATTGTTAACAAATGGCTCCTTAAAGTTTTCACTCGAATAAATGGTGTTTTTATATAAGTTTCTTTCTACTTCAATCTTTTTAAGAATGGAATCTGTTTTTTGAACATTCCCCATCCCATCTGCAGACAATATAAATACGGGTTTATCCATAAATCGGAGTCTATGAAGCTTAAATCTTAATTTATCTAAATCAGTTAAATTCGAAGGATATATGTTTGATAATTTTTCTCCACCACTGCCTAGTACAATGCTAATTAAATCAACATTATTCTTTCCTGGCCAGAATTCTGAATCACCTGGATATCCTGTAGGAGCCCAAACAATTTTAACCTTAGGGGCAAGTTTTTTTAAATGAACCGAAAAGTAGTTAAATGCATCTATATAAGTTGATGGGGATTGATACTGCCAGGGATATTGTTTTACAGGCACTTCCATTTCCGGGTTCCACCGTACAAAAACAGATCCTTTACTCAGGTTCGCTACATTCGCTAATGCTTTGATCTCTTTATCATAGCTGCCTTTCAGAACCTCATCAAGAACAGAAATACTTTCAGCATTAAAACTTGGCCAGGTCTCAATAGTAATCAGAACGTTCTTATTTTCTACTATTGCATTTTGCAAAGCTTTCCTATTAGAACTTAATGCAAAAGATTTCCATTTAATCGATACGTGTTTAATATTGTTTATCACATCAGACGGAACATCTTTCTTTTCATCATATACACCAACTAATTTCTCATACGACCTATCTCTAAATTCATTAACAACCATTGTTTTGAGCACCGGTTTGAAATACAGAAAACTACCAAAAAGCACAAGTAAAATTAATATAACAAAATAGTAGAGGCGTTTTTTATGTTTCATTTTATTTAACTGTAATAGTCCCGTTGTAGTCAGAAGGTGTAAATATAATTCTTTGTAACGATTATACTTCTCAACTCTTCTACCTGAATATATTTTAATTGATATTTAGTATATTAGTTTATCAAACTTCTCAAAATGACCTACAAAAAAACCATCACATTATCTGTATTGTTAAGTACAGTCGTTATGCTAAGCGCATTTATGCCGCAGGCCGACGAAAAGCCTACAAACCTGAAGGTTCTTCCTAAAGACATCAGTCATGATCAGCTTAAAGAAGTTATGGATGGCTTTAAAACAGCCTTAGGAGTAAAATGTAACTTCTGCCATGCAGCAAGAAAAGACGATCCTAAAAAACTAGATTTTGCCAGCGATGAAAAACCGGAAAAAGAAACTGCCAGAGATATGATGCGTATGACAATGAAGATTAATAAAAAATATTTTCACCCGATTGGCAGTAAAGACAAAGATGGAAAAGCTCTTTTAGCAATTTCCTGCATTACCTGCCACAATGGGAAGGAACATCCGGAAACAAAATAGAATGAATTAATTGTTGATTTTAGAAAGGTTTAAATTTCCTTTACGGCAATAACCTCAACCCAACCAATGTTTCCATTAGGCAACTCTACTTTAATCCAGTTGTTGTCGTTTTGCTTAATGGTAACTTTGGTTCCTTCATGAATCACAAAAAGTGTCTTTGACTTGTCATCAGGGCCACTCTTTACATTCACGGTGCCATTAAATACAATAGCCTGACTGCTACTATTAAGGTAACTGTTTTGTGTGCTTACTATAAAAATGGATAACAGTCCCAGAGCAAGTAGAATTATACCAGCGTAGAAAGCTGGTTTCTTAATTGAGATCGAAATGGCAAAAAGGTAAACAATCAATAAAGCAAAACCCAGCAGTAAAAACGCAACTGCGAACCCGGATAATGCTTGTGCAGAAAAAAACAGAAAGAAAGATTTCCACCACTTCGTCAGAAAAAATTCTGGTACTGATTCTATTTTATCGGCAATCTTTAAGTTAGCAAGCTGAAGATTTAAGCTAATTTCCTGATCTCCTGGCGTAACTTTGTATGCCTTTTCGTAATAAAGAATAGCAGGTGCCATCTCTCCCATTTTATAGTAGGCGTTACCCAGGTTAAAATATACCTCAGCTGATTTATACCCATCATTTAACACTTCCTGATAAGATTGTGCAGCCTCTTTATATTGTGCTTTCGCATACTGACTGTTACCCTTCGCAAACAGCGCCTCCGGATTCCCTTTGGCACACAAAAACAAAGGCGATATCACCAGCAGTATAAAACTGTAAAAAAAGTGGTTCAAGCGATTATGCATTGTCTTCTATATCGTTAATAATAGTTTTCGCCTTATCAAATACTTCTTGCTCAGATATACCAGAAATAGGTGCATATCTCGCCATTTCACAAAGGTCTAGCGTATCTGTTAATTGATCGATTATGGATTCATTAACAGTCCTTAACTTAAGCTGTTCCCCAATATTCTCTTTATTTAAATCCGCGGCAGAGATATTTAATTTATCGCTTAAATAACCATACAATCCTCTGTATACGTTCTCATAAAAAGCTTTTTTATCTCCGCTGATCAATTGCTTCTGGGCACTGGCCAGATGTTTAGCTGCAATTTTGTTGGCATTTCTACCCTTTACCTTTATAACATCTCTGTTGTTTTCTCTATACCATTTTCTATATCCAAATGCCGCTAAAAATAGAACAGGACCTGTACAAAGGAGCATATAATATAAAGCTGAACCATAAAAGCCTTCGCCATCTTTTGTTAAACCAGGGTTTCCTGTTTTAATATAAGCAATATCCTTTGCCAGCGTTTTAACATCCTGCTGTCCACCTGTTGCATAAGCGGTAACATTTGAACCTGGGTCGCCTTTTGCCACCTTTACGGGAAATGATCCGGATGTGAGGCTCACATATCTTCCCGTTGCTGGATTAAAATAAGAGAACTTTAACGGTTCAATTGTATAATTGCCTTCATGCCTTGGGATAAGTAAATAGCTATACTCCCTACTGCCGGAAACACCGGTCATGGTCTCTTTAATATCATCGTTTACCTTTGGATCATACTTTTCTATATCCGCCGGAAGGGTTAATTCCGGAGCCTTTAACAACTTTAAATTACCTGATCCGGTAATTTTAAGGGTATAGTTTAATGCTTCATTGGCTTTAACTGATGATTTATCTAAGTTAGCCCCAATAGAAAAGTTTCCAACGGCCCCATTAAAACCCTCTGGTTTGCCTGCTTCCGGCAAAGGTTTCACATTAATGGTAATTGGTGTACTTTTAATCTTGTATTTTGTATCCTTATAAGAACCTCCAAAAAACTGTTCAATAGGATCATTTGAAGGTGCAGCTTGCCTTACCACAAAAGTCATCGCCAAAGGATCGAGCGTGAGCTTGCCAAAACGCTCCGGAAAAAGAATAATCTGTTTCAGGGTTGCAACATGGTATTTTTCACCATTATAAGTTTCGATCTCCCACTGTACATTTTGGCTGTTATTTTTGATCTCCTGACTCCAGAAACCATTAAAATCCGGCAATTTATCAAGCGCATTGTCTACCAGATCAATATTGGTATATAATTTATAGGAAACTGAAAACTGCTCCCCGATATAAACATTGGTTTTATTTGCAACCGCTCTAAGGAATAACCGCTTTGAAATGTCTATACTATTTCCTTCCGCAACCTTATCTCCCTGAGGTACCGCATTTCGCTGATTCCCTTGAGGTACAGCCTTACCCTTTACTACTTTTATTTTAACAGAGTTTGACTTAACCTGTTTTCCATTCACAACAACAAGTGCCGGTCCTATAATATATTCACCTTCTTTAACCCCAACAAGATCATAACTAATAGACATGCTGGCTGTTGTGTTTCCATTAATAGATGAATAACTTGAGGATTGATTTGGCCCCCCAACGACCTGAAAGCCATTAAGGGCTGGTGGATTAAACGATTCTATATTGCCATTTACAGAAAAACTAATTTCAAATGCCTCTCCTGTACCCACCACACTTTTACTTACCGATGCAGTAACTTTTACATCCTGGGCACCAGATTTTATTCCATTGGCAAACAAGGCGCTTGTCCACAGCAGTAATACCGACAATATATAGTGTTTCATTTTCATTTTAGCGCAAAAATACTCAGTCTACCAGTCTTTAACAATACGGCCTTTTACACCTTTTGCTTTTTTATTTTTAAGCTTATCCTGAGTGTTCTTTTCCTCATTCTTTAAGGCTTCAAGCATTCTTTCAGCATCTTCTTTCGATAATTTATCAGGTTGCGGCTGTTGTCCGTCTTTCTGATCTTTTTTATCCTGATCCTGCTTGTCTTTATCCTTGTTCTGCTGATCCTTATTTTGCTGATCCTTATTATCCTTATTTTGATCTTTGTTCTGGTCTTTCTTATCCTGATCCTTTTTATTTTTATCCTTGTTTTTATCCTTATTCTGTTGTTGCTGCTGTTGTTTCAGCTTTTCCTGCGCATAAGCCAGGTTATACCTAGTCTCATCATCTTTAGGATTATTGATCAATGATTTTTTATAGGCTTCGATGCTTTCTTCCAGCTTTTTCGACTCTAGTAATGAATTGCCCAGATTGTGATATGCTTTGGCCTTAACCGCTTTATTCTCAGATGATGATGCAATATCTGTAAACTTCTGAGCAGCATTATCAAATTTCTTCTGCTTATACAAAGCATCCCCAAGATTAAAGTTTCCCTCCACAGAAGCCTTCGATTTATCTACCGATTCCCTGTAACTCGCCTCGGCCTCAGCATATTTCTTTTCCTGATACAGCTGATTCCCTTTATGGATATACTTCTTCTCTTTCTGAGCAAAAAGCAAAGTGCCTTGTAATAATATAAATATGATGATGATAAACTGCTTCATTATTTTCTTACTTCAAACAAATTCAACTCACTTAATTTCAGGTTCTTTTTACTTGAGATAAAGAATTCTATAACCAATAGTATTAAAGCAAACCCAAGAAAAAACTGGAACCTGTCTTCATAATTCTTAAATACTTTACTGTCAAATGTCTTTTGCTCCATTTTGCTGATCTGATTCATCACAATTCCCAATCCACTATTGGCATTCGAGGCCCTAACATAAACTCCGTTACCAGCTTCAGAGATCTCCTTACACATTTGCTCATTTAGCTTGGTGATAACCGTTTGCCCCTTTTCATCTTTTCTAAAGCCTGTTGGATTGCCATTCTGATAAATTGGAACCGGAGCTCCTTCTGCAGAACCGAGGCCAATAACATGTATTGCAACATTTTTTTCGGTTGCTCTTTTTGCAGAGGCAATAGCATCATCCTCAAAATTCTCTCCATCAGTCATCAGTACCATTGCTTTACTTGTTCCATTTACAAAATCAAAAGATTTCATACCCATATCAATTGCAGCACCAATTGCAGTTCCTTGTGTCGGAACGATATCTGTACTAATGTTATTCAGGAACAATTTAGCAGCAGAATAATCAGTTGTTATGGGCAACTGAACATAAGCCTCTCCTGCAAAAATGATAATCCCTATCCTATCGTTATGAAGGTTATCAATCAATTGTGATATTGCCCTTTTTGCATTTTCAAGTCTGTTCGGAGAAAGATCTCCTGCAAGCATACTATTGGAAACATCAAGCAGGATCATTAAATCAGCGCCGCTCTTTTTACCCTCTTCCACCTTAGTTCCAATTTGAGGATTGGCAGCACCAATAACTAATGATGCAAAAGCAACGGTAAAAAAGATAAACTTTAATCCCGGTCTGGTAAAAGAAACCTCTGGGATCATTTTCCTTACTGTAGCTTTATCGCCAAGACTGGCCAGCGCCTTTCTTTTCCACCGGCGCACCAGAAAAAAAATCAGGATAAACAATGGAATGGCAGCTAGCCCCCATAAAAGCGCTATGTGTTCAAAACGTAACATATATTAAGTTAAAGCTCCTTTAAACAATGTATTTCTTAATCCAAATTCAACCAGCAAAAGAGCCAGCGCAATCAATGCAAAAGGCAAAAAACGCTCTGTTTTCTTATGATACTGTGTAACAGCGATCTTTGCTTTTTCTAATTGATCAATTTGCTGATAAATCTCTTTTAGCTTATCGTTATTTGTAGCACGGAAGTACTTACCTCCGGTAATTTTTGCGATACTGGAAAGCGTTCCTTCATCAATGGTAACAGGAACTTGCTGATACTGTATACCAAAAGGTGTTTTTACAGGATAAGGTGCATATCCTTTAGTACCCACCCCAACTGTATAAACACGCACGTTCATTTGCTTGGCAATTTCGGCAGCAGTTACCGGAGGTATTGAACCACCCGTATTAGAGCCATCCGTAAGCAAAATAACCACCTTACTTTTTGCCTCGCTATCTTTTAAGCGATTAACAGCTGTTGCAAGGCCCATTCCTATCGCCGTACCATCTTCAATCATTCCATTATTAATTCCTTTAAATAAGTTAATTAATACATCATGATCAATGGTAAGCGGGCACTGCGTAAAACTTTCGCCGCTAAATACCACAAGACCTATCCGGTCATCGGGCCTGTCTTTTATAAAGTCTATAGCAATATTTTTTCCTGCCTCCAGCCTGTTTGGCTTTAAATCTTCAGAAAGCATACTTCCGGAAATATCAGTAGCAATAACAATATCTATTCCTTCTGTTGTTGTATTTTGCCAACTTAATGCACTCTGGGGTCTGGCCAGGCCTATAATTATTGCAATAAGGGCTAATGATTTCAATGCAATGCTATAATGCCGTAAAACACCATAGCCGCTTTTCTTTACACCCATAAAGGCCTTAACAGACGATATGCGCATTGTACCCTGAAGCTTCTTATTGCGCCAGATGTACCAGGCAATCATTAAAGGTACCAGCAGTAGTAACCAGAAAAACCCTGGATTAGCAAATTCGATTCCACTAAACAGTTTCATTTTGCGCTTTATTATCGGGTAATTGATTAATCTCTTTAGTGTTGGTCACAAAACTGATTGCATTCTCGATACTTTGCTCGTTTTCTGCGTTTAAAGGCATCCCTTTAGCAAACTTCACAAGATCGGCCAGCATTAATATCTGACGTAATTTACTCCTGTTTTGATCCGTAATTTCCATATGTCTTAAACCTGCAAAAATCTCTTCAGAGGTTTGCTCAAGTGCCTTAACATGATAGCGTTTTTCAAGATACTCTCTCAATATATCAGTAAGTTCAATATGGTATTGTTTAACCTCATCCTGCTGCCATAATTTTTTATCTCTTAAAACGGCTAGCTTATTTAATGCGGTTACATCTGCAGGTACCAATGGCTTAACCTCCACCTTAACCGGTTTGTTCTTCCTTTTCTGCCATAGGTAATAGATCACCCCTGCAATCAGTAAAATTATCACGAACGACAATAATACCCACTGCCAATGGTCCCTTAGCCAATCTAAAAAGGAATATTTTACTGCAAGGGGCTGCTTTATGTCATAAATGGCCTTTGTAGTATCAACAGCAACAGCAGTAACCTGTAAGGGCAAAGGATCGGTTTTAAAACTTTGCGTGTTTACCTGGAACAAGAAAGCCGGAACGGCCTGCAATCCAGCATCAAAAGAAGTGATTGTATATTGGCGACTAATTGTAGCCACTTTAGGATTATTCTTATCTGCTATAGTATCGGTTTTGCCAACCTCTACAATCTGTATTTTAGAAGAAATGGTATCTGCCAATGCAGGAAAACTGATTTTCTCATTTACCGGCAATCGGGCACTTAAGCGCAAAATTGTCTGGTCTCCCAAAACAATGGTCGACTTATCTAGTTTAGCCTCTACCTTTATATCCTGAGCATTACTTTTATAAGTAAAGCAAGCCAGGCATAGCATTAAACACCAGCTAAAATTAAAATATTGCTTCATATCCCCTACCTTCTGGCTTCGCGTTTTTTAAATAATGTCATTAATGGTTTAATATATGACTGATGGGTTCCAATTTTTGTAAAATCTACTCCTGATCTCTTAAAAAGATCTTCTAGTTTCCCATTTCTCTCCATTGCTGCAACTTTATAAGCCTGTCTAACACGTTTATCCCCAGTATTTACCCACTCGTACTCACCGGTTTCTTCATCCCTAACAGGGATAAGTCCCAGATTAGGAAATTCTTCCTCATGCAAGTCATATAACCTAAGTGCGATAAGATCGTGTTTTCTGTTGGCTATTTTAAGTTCATTCTCAAAAGAATTACTCATAAAATCAGAGATCAGAAAGGAAGTGCATCTTTTGTTAATAGCGCTGGTAAAGTATCTTAAAGCTTCAGCTACATTTGTACCCCTGTTCTGAGGTTTAAAATCTATCAGTTCCCTGATGATCATCAAAATATGACTTCTTCCCTTTTTAGGAGGGATGAACTTTTCTACCTTATCGCTAAAAAACAATACACCTACCTTATCATTGTTCTGTATAGCAGAAAATGCCAGCACAGCACATACCTCGGTAGCAAGTTCTTGTTTTTGCTGGGTCTGCGTTCCGAAATTCTTAGACCCGCTAACATCAACAAGTAACATCACTGTCATCTCCCTTTCTTCGTCAAACACCTTTACATAAGGGTGATTAAAACGGGCAGTAACATTCCAGTCGATGGTACGAATCTCGTCACCCATCTGGTATTCCCTGACTTCACTAAAGGCCATACCCCGGCCTTTAAATGCCGATTGATATTCTCCCGAGAAGATCTGATTACTTAACCCACGGGTTTTAATTTCAATCTTTCTTACTTTTTTTAAGAGATCTTTGGTATCCATAAGCTATGGTACTTCTACTGCATTCAATATTCCTGTAATGATGGTTTCTGTATTAATATCTTCCGCCTCAGCCTCATAGGTCAAACCTATTCTATGTCTTAAAACATCATGGCAAACAGCTCTTACATCTTCTGGAATCACATATCCTCTTCTTTTTATAAAAGCATAGGCTTTTGAAGCCAAGGCAAGATTTATGCTTGCGCGTGGTGAGGCTCCAAAACTGATCAGGTTTTTATAATCTGCCAGTTTATATTGATCCGGGTAACGGGTAGCAAAAACGATATCGATAATATATTGCTCAATTTTTTCATCCATATATACTTCCCTTACAACCTTCCTTGCTCTGATGATATCATCAGGATGTAGGATAGCTTTTGGTTTTGGCATTCCCTGAGGGGCAATATTTGCTCTCATGATCAGCTTTTCATCTTCCTTTTTAGGATAGCCGATCACTACTTTAAGCATAAACCTATCAACCTGTGCCTCTGGCAATGGATAAGTTCCTTCTTGTTCTATTGGGTTCTGGGTTGCTAAAACCAGGAAAGGTTTAGGTAATTCAAAAGTAGTGTCTCCAATAGTCACCTGGCGCTCTTGCATAGCCTCTAATAAAGCACTCTGCACTTTTGCCGGTGCCCTGTTGATCTCATCTGCAAGGATGAAATTAGAGAACAAAGGACCTTTTCTAACAATAAATTCTTCTTTTTTCTGATTATAGATCATAGTACCTACCAAATCGGCCGGTAAAAGATCTGGTGTAAACTGGATTCTGCTGAAGCCTGCATCAATAGTTTTAGATAAGGTATTGATTGCAAGTGTTTTTGCAAGTCCGGGTACGCCCTCTAACAAAATATGTCCGTCTGCAAGCAGACCGATCATTAAGCGCTCTACCATATATCTTTGGCCAACAATCACTTTATCCATCTCCATAAAAAGCAGATCGATAAATGCGCTTTCCTTTTGTATCATTTCGTTCAGCGCACGGATATCAGTGCCATACGCCAAGCTGTCAGTGGTATTATTTACTTCTTCCATTTAGACCATTTATTTTCGCTGCGAAAATTAGACAAACCTTAACCCTTTCGCAAGCCCTTAAAACCTGTTTATTGTTAAAATATGTTAAAACTCACATTTAACGTTGTTAATTTTAGTTCATAGGCACTGTAGCGTTTCAGTATCTTATCCCGTTTCTATTGTGCACGCTAGTTAGATTTCGGGGATAGATCTTAGGACCTATCTCCGATTCTTTTTTATATTTACCGAAAAATATATCATATGCTAGCTCATCACGTATTATTCTGGCTTAAAGCCGACACTACCGAAGAACAAAAAGTTGCCTTCAGAAAAAGCCTGGAAACCCTTAAGGGTGTAGAATCTGTAAAAACATTACATATCGGTACACCTGCACCTATTGAACGCGCAGTTGTTGATACTACTTATACCTTTTCACTTAGCATCTTCTTTGAGGATCTTGCCGGACACGATGTTTATCAGGTACACCACTTACATACCGCTTTTTTAGATGAATTCCGTAGTCTTTTTGAAAAAGTAATCATATACGACGCACAATAATTCAAAGCGCATTTGTTATGCTGAATTATTAATCGTTCGTCATTCTGAATTTATTTCAGAATCCAACTCATGGTATTAACAGACCTGCTTAAACGAGATTCTGAAATAAATTCAGAATGACGAGTGTATTATCTCACTTCAACACCAATCATGTTGCTGTTTCTTCCCCCTAAAAAAGGCTCTGTCCTTAAAGAAAAGATCATTTTATATTTCCCTGCCTGAACCGGCGCTTTTATCACTCCCTCTATTTCTACAGGCGCTCCTGCCCCAATCTGAATATGCTCCAAATTCATTACAACAGGTTTAAACTCACTTAGCGTATCATCCTTTTTAAACCCGTATTCCAGGTAACATTTCCAGGTTTCCCCCTTATTGCCCAATGAAATGGGCTCATTGTAAGGATTAGTTATCTTCAATTTCAAAGTCTTAGCCTCTCCGCTCTTCCAATCTCCCGGAGCTACAACCGGATTCACAGATACCTTCTGATACATTCTTACCTTATCTATCCATGCTCCATAAAACACGCCTTTACTTGTGTTAATAGTATCTTGTTTGGCCTGATCACCATGACTATCAGGTATTACAAAATAAACCTTCTTGTTCCTAAGGCTATCTTCTAAAGGCCATATATCGTACTGGTTTTTCCTGTAATATCTTGAATCATAGCTAAAACCCTTTGTGCTGCGGTTATAATAATTATATCTCGATGGAGTTTGAAACGAGTTGTAAAATATTACCGGATAATCACCGGCCTTTTCATGGATTTGTTTAGCCCACTTCTCCGTTCCAAAATAATACGCAACAACATTTACCTTCATTAAAGCATCTATCGGGATGATCAATATCAGCCGCACCAAAACAATTAATGCAATATTAACGATAGCGAGTTTCTCAAACCATTTAGGCACAGGCTTTCTGGCCATAGCAATATAAGCCAGAATAAACAGGCATAACATGGCAGGTAATGTCCAGTGGGCCTCTACTCTTCCCTTTAGGGTGCTAAACAAAAAGAATATAAATATTCCGTAAAAATTAAATTTAACTGCCCTAAGAAAGGTATCTGAGGATTTCAAACCCACTACCGATTTATATAAAAACCAACCAACAAGCGGGCCGGCAAGTGCAAGCTGTGCAAGGAAGTATTCTGAAGTAAAATTAAACTTATAAATAGCCGCAGATCGATCTATCACATGGTAATAAAATGACGGGTAATTATTATGAACCTGCCACAGTATATGCGGCAGATAAGCAACTATAGATATGACTACAATAAGCCAGAAAGATGGCCTTTTTAATAATTTAAGATTAGACAATATGGTAAAAAACAAAACCAATATGCCATGGTACTTACTGAAAAGTAAGCAGGCAATAACCAGGGCCAATAGCAAAGCCCATTTAATCTTATTCTCAGCTTCGTAACGTTGATACACATAAAAGAACAATACCGTAAAAAAGAAGAGAGGAGAATCTGGTGTGGTGATAAACCCATATACATGGAACAGTACTATTGCTGAAAACAGCAGAATAAAGAGCTTTATATTTTGGACATAACGACCTACAATTTGCCACAGCAAATAAACAGAGAGCGTGCTTGTTATAACCGTTAATATCCTCAATCCAAGGGTAGAAGGCAATAATGAATCGCCTATTTTAATAAACAGGGCAACCATTGGCGGATGATCAAAATACCCCCAGTCTAAAAATCTCGAATAAACCCAGTAATAAGCCTCATCAGCATGAACCTCTACAAAACCAGCCTGAATGATATTAAATACAGTCCATATTCCCAGAAATATAAACAATATCTGTTCAGAACTTTTTTTTGTTTGCAGCATTAGCAGTAGGGTTTATCCAGTAAATGTGTAAAGATAGTTTGCAAAAAAGTTCCACAATGAAACCAATACTATTGCACAGGCTTTGGCAACATAAAAATTCCATTTCAACTTATCATTCAGCAAATAAATAATCATATTACTAATCGCCAATCCTACCAACGAAATCACAAAGAACTTACCAAACTGAATAATGCTGGCGGGATTATGATTATCAAAAGTCCAGTATCTGTTAAGTGTGTAGTTAGACCCTGTTGCTACTATAAAACCCAATGAATTGGATATATACTTATGAATCTTTAATTTTTCTTTACAGAGATAAGTAATACCAAAATCAACAATAAGACCTGAGAAACCTACCAACCCGAATTTTAAAAACTTGAAAAAGAAAGCACTATTAAATTCAATGGCCGCTATTGGTGTCATGTTGTTACTTTTTGCAGAAACAAACATAATAATCTGTAATGGAAAAGCCTGTAATAAATGGTTAATTAAGGTTAAATTTATCATTATTGATCTTTACAACGTTCGATGTAAAGACAATTCCTACTATTAAAATACCAATAAGAATAGCTAATGCAACTTGTAAAGTCGAGTACAGTTTGCTACCTGAAACCATAAACGCTGAATCTTTAATTAGTTCCTCACCAACCTGGGTTTGTATCCTCATTAATTCAGATAATTTTTGAATCGTGCCTTTTGACGAAGCTCTTCCCTCTTGTGCATAAAGTTTCCTGGCACTGGAAATATCTCTTTTATCAGCAAATGCCATGATTTGATCTTCAATCTTCCCTGTACTTTCAAGACCATCTTTTAAAACAATCAGCTTTTCCTTTTCCTGTTTAACCAGAAAAGTTTTCTCATACTTTTTAATTAAAGAATCTATTGCCCTGTTGTACGATGCAAGCTGGGCTTTAAAAACAGCGGGATTAAAAGATTGCTCATAAGCTGTATTCAAAAAATCCTCGATCATCGATTTCTTTGCATAAGCATTCTCAGCAACGTAAAATAAGTCTGTAGCTGGAATAAGGCGATCGTTATACATCGAAACAAATGACTCATTCATGCTTTTAACACTCTTATCTTCCAGAAACCTGATCAGTATTGTGCACGCCATTATACAAAATAACAGCACTGCAATTTTCATTTTTTGTTTAATAGAGTAAGCAAATCTCATATCAGTAAGTTCAGGTTAGCATCTAAAATTGTTCTTCAGCAGGAGAAGAGAATAGGTTTTGTGCAAAATTTACTAAAAATAATTCTTTTTTCGCTCTTGTTACCCCAGTATAAAGCCATCTTAGGAAATCCATATCGATCATCTCTTCCGTTAAATAACCTTGATCCACAAATACAGCATCCCATTGCCCGCCCTGGGCCTTATGGCAGGTTACCGCGTAAGCGAATTTAATTTGTAGTGCATTATAATATGGATCTTCTTTAATTTTATTTAAACGATCTCTTTTGTTGCTTATATGATCATAATCCAGATTAAGCCCTTCAAAAAGCTTATTGCTTTGCTCATAAGAAAGGTTTGGTGTTTCTGCAGTCAGCGTATCCAATATAACTTTGCAGGTAACCTCCCCTGCTTCCGGGAAATCAAGAAATTCTAGCTGAACTTCGCAAAACCGAAAACCATAGCGCTCTTCAATACCCCTTACCCTGCGTATCCTGGCCATGTCTCCATTTGCGATAAAAGCAGCCGACTCATTCTCCGGCAGCCAGAAATAGTTATTCCGAACTACCATGATCTGATCGCCCCCTGTCAGCTCTTCTTCACGGTACAATAGTCTGGCTCTGATCTGCTGATTATAAACATTCGCAGACTTATTAGATCTGCAAACTACAAGTGAATTCTCTATACCGAACTTGTTATAGGCGTATTCCAATCCTTCAACTAGTTTTACGCCCGTCATTCTAAAAATATCTTTATAGTTTTTAGTGATGAACTTTGGCAGCTCAACCTTTTCTGTCTCACTGTCATCATTAATCAGTTTTCTAAGCATAGTAGCATTGGCCAATATCCCCGATTTCTTTTCCTGACGCACCACCTCTTTTAGCTCCACAGCCGTTACCCTCATCCCAAAATTTGAAGCAATGTATTCTTTATTTAATGCCGGACTATCCAGACTTCCAACCGGTGGCAACTGGGCAGTATCGCCCACAAAAACAACTGCACAATTTTTTCCGTTATACACAAACTCCATCAGGTCTTTTAAAAACGACGAACCCGTTTGCGTATTCCACTCGTCGGCAATCATAGATGCCTCATCAATGATAAATAAAGTATGCTCTGCCAGGTTTGGGGCCAACTGGAATGACATATCAGTAGCTACTGCAGTTTTTTTTCTATAGATCTTTTTATGAATGGTTAATGCTTTTCTGCCGGTATAGTTGCTCATTACTTTTGCAGCCCTTCCCGTAGGAGCCAACAAAACAGCGCGTAAAGTAAACTTAGGTAAAGCCTTTACCAGCGCGGCTACCGAGGTAGTTTTACCTGTACCTGCATACCCCCTTAGTATGAAACACTGACCATCTAATTGATGTGACAAAAAAGAAGCCATTTCACTGCAAAAAGTAAACTGTTCTGCAGTAGGAGTAAATTGATAAGACTGGGCTATTAGGGTCGCTTTATCCATTTAACAAATATGCAATGGTGATGTTATAGAAAAAAGGATTAATTTTGTTCATATGAACAGCAAAAATAGCATATTATTAGTTGATCCGGAGTTTGACCCGAATACAGCGGCAGACTGCAACCTGTTAATAAAAATTACTGCCGATAGTTTTTCGTATGCCATTATAGACAAGAGCAACAATCAGTTAAAGGCAGTTTACGACCAGCAGGAATGTCAGAATGTAAGCAAAGCGCTTTCCGAAAAACTAAGGACAGACAGCTATTTAAGTTTGCCATTTAAAGAAATTAAGGCTTCGGTACATACCGAGAATTCAATAGCCATACCCAATGACTTGTTCAATGAGCAGAATTTAAACGACTTCGCAAAATTCTTTGCAGAAGAACAATCTAATAACCTTTACACCCAGCCTTTTGCCAATTTTGGTTTCACATCCATCTTTACACTAAATAAGTTCATAGAAGAAACCTTAAATGTTTCGCTGTCAAACTGCAAACTATTTGATCATGCAGCACCTGTTTTATCGCTTTCCAAAGACAATGAAAAGCTTAGCCTGGTACTTGATTTTACTGTGGGCTCATTTAATGTAATATATACCGATGGCGGTAAACTGATATTCCAAAATTATTTTCAAATCGAGAACGCTGAGGAATTTAACTACTACCTGCTTTTCATTATCAATCAGCTTAATATAGACACCTCAAAAACTGACATCTACCTTAGTGGAATCATCAACGACGGAGATAGTCAATACAAATGCATTGAAAAGTACTTCAAAACCATCAATTTCATCCCGACAACCGGTAATGAAGTTGACAAAAAAATTTTAGATGACATGCCTGCTCATTATTACAGTAGTCTATTAGCCCTTGATCAATGCGGATAATTGGTGGAAAATTAAAGGGTATTCGCTTTAATGCACCCGAAAGCTTGCCGGTAAGGCCAACAACAGATATGGCCAAAGAGGCTCTTTTCAATATCCTTTACAACACTTATGACTTTGATAGCTGTACCGTTCTTGATCTATTTTGTGGAACAGGAAACATCAGCTTTGAATTTGCATCAAGAGGCATTAAACAGGTAACAGCGGTTGATAAACACTCTGGCTGTATTTATTGGGTAAAATCTGTTATCGAAAAACATCAGTTAAATGAAATTGATGTGCAAAAAGCCGATGTATTTAAGTTTCTGCAAAGTCACACCAAATCCTATCAGATCATTTTTGCTGATCCACCTTATGATTTGTCAACCATTCCATTAATTCCGGAGCTGGTAATGAAAAATAACCTGTTAACAGATAATGGTTTGCTTATAGTAGAACACCCATCACTATTAAAATTAAACAATCAGCCCGGTTATACCGAAACCAGAAGATATGGCAACTCTTCATTTAGTTTTTTTGAAAAGCCCTCCAATTAGTATATTTAACCATGAAGATTGCACTATTTCCTGGCTCATTTGACCCGATTACCATAGCTCACGTAGATATTTTAAAGCGCGCGTTACCTTTATTTGATAAAATTGTAGTGGGTATTGGCTTAAACAGTTCCAAACAAGGATTCCTGTCGGCCGATAAACGCGAAGAAATTGTAAGAAAGGTTTTTGAACAGGAGCCAAAAGTGGAAGTTGAACTATACGAAGGGCTTACAGTTGATTTCTGCAGACTGATCAATGCCCAATACATGGTTAGAGGGGTGCGTTCGGTTTCTGATTTTGAATACGAGAAAGCAATTGCGCAGATCAATCAGACGATGATGCCTGAAGTAGAAACCATAATTATTCTGAGCAAACCAGAATATTCGGCTATAAGTTCAACCATTGTGCGCGATATTCTGCGCAACAACGGTGATGTAAGTAAGTTTTTACCGCCACAAGCTATACCTTTTTTATAGCATGTAAAACTGGTTTTACTACAATATTATCTTCTAAAAGGCCCCCAACTTCCATTACCTGAACAATTGAAGGATAGGTATTCTTTAATACCTGATTAAGTTCCAGTTTGCTTAGCCAGCTTGCTTTGGTTATTCCTTCTTCTTTTTGAGGAATCAGTTTAGGCTCTCCCTTTACTGTCATGCTGTACCAGTTGGTTTTCTTAAGCACCAATTTACTCCCAAGCGTATAAACATGATAAGTTTTACATAGCTTTTCATCGTTGGTAAAAATCTTTACTCCACACTCCTCTTCAACCTCACGAAGGGCGGCTTCCTTCATTTTCTCATCTTTTTCTACCTTACCTTTGGGCAAATCCCACTTCTTATTTCTAAAAATAAAGAGGTAATTGCCTTTCACATTTTTCACTAAACCACCAGCAGCTTTTATAAGTTCACAGCTTTTTTTAATCTTTTTAAATAATTGTTTAGGATCCGGATCAAGTAGTATATAGTCTTTTCCAGATACCTTTTCTAAATTCTTATAGAAGAGTTCAAAATCAAAATCCTGCTTATCAAGCTGTTGAACTTTCTTTATTTGTTTAGGCATCAAGTCCGCAATAAACAAAGTATTATCGTTAATATAAATTCTGTAATTCTTCATCAGAAGGTAGTCGTTTTCGTTATCATTTAGTTCTCCGCAGCAATACTATTAAAGCATTCTTTTTAATCCGGTTGTTACCGGAATAAAATCGAGGTTTAAAAATACAGAATTATAACATACTGCTCTTACATTTATAGAAAAAACAAAAAATAAATCTCAGATACTACTGATTCACAGCCGATCACAGAAAAGACTTTCAGCATTGATTTTTATTACGGATATTTGCCAGTTCTAGATTGAATTAAACAAGAGTTTTCAGCATTTTTCTAATAAGCGATAAATAAAAAGTTTATTACGCTTACAAGCAAAACGCCAGAAATTCCGTAATTTTGAGACATGTATAATAAAAGTGATATTGAATTAAAAGTAGCTGAATTTTTATTACAAATAAAAGCAATAAAATTACAACCTAACAACCCGTTTACCTGGGCTTCAGGTTGGAAATCTCCTATTTACTGTGACAATAGGATCACACTTTCCCATCCTTCTGTTAGAACTTATATCAGACAAAAGCTTACGCAATTAATACAGGAAGAATATGGTTCTGTAGATTTAATAGCTGGTGTTGCCACTGCTGGTATACCTCAAGGTGCATTGGTTGCTCAAGAGCTCGGTTTGCCTTTCGCTTATGTTAGATCGAAAGCAAAAGAGCATGGAACCGGAAGTTTAATTGAAGGAGAAATAGTTGAAGGACAACGTGTTGTTGTTATAGAAGATTTAATTTCAACAGGAAAAAGCAGTCTTCAGGCTGTTGATGCTTTAAGAAATGCAGGCCTTTCTGTAGCAGGATTAGTTGCAATCTTTACCTATGGTTTTGATCAGGCCGAAGAAAACTTCAAAGAAGCAAAATGTCGTTTCTCGACCCTTTCTAACTACAATACACTAATAGAATATGCTGCTGAGCACAGCTTCATTGCACAAAATGATGTTGATTTGCTTACTAAATGGCGTAGAAACCCAGCCGACTGGGGAAAAGAATTAGAACAATTAACTTAAAATTATAATGACAGTTATTGAAAGCTCCGTAGAGTTAAACCTACCGGTTGAAAAGGTATATTCATTTTTGGCTGATATGAACAACCATCAGCAATTAATGCCAGAAAACATTTACAACTGGTCTTCTACAACAGATGAAGCTAGCTTCACCATCCAGAACATGGCTAAACTAGCAATCAAGATATCTGATCGCGTAGAAAACAAGGAACTAACTGCTATACCAACAGAAAAACCTCCTTTTGATGTTGAATTAAAATGGACAGTGGCTGACAACGGTAACGGCGGAACTATTGCAAAACATATTATCTCTGCAGATCTTAATATGATGATGAAAATGCTGGCTGTGAAGCCTTTGCAAAATCTTGCTGATCATCAAACTCAAAGATTAACAGAAATATTAAAATAATACATACTTGCACTTGTTGTGAGTAGTATACCCTTAATAATCGTCCGAAAGCTGGCCATATGGCCAGCTTTTTTTGCTTCTACCCATCCGTGTCGCCCGATATAATTTCAAAATTATGACACACAATAGTTAAATACTATACTATCTATTCCTTAACTTTATTCTAACAAAATAAAACTTATGAATAGCAAAGCCTCACTAGCCCTTGAGCTTGGTCGTGCAGTAATTGAAATGCGAAGCCGTTCGCGCCAGTTTATTCAGGCCAGAATTAAAGAAAACCAGCTAAATATTACTTACGAAATGCTCGAAGTACTAATGTGTTTATGGGAAAAGGATGGCATAAATCAACAGGAAATAGCTGATCGCATTATCAAAGAAAAAGCCAGCATGACTTATTTATTGGACAACCTGGTTAAGCGCGATCTGGTTAATAGAATGCCCGATGGAAACGATAGGCGAAACAACCTCATCCACTTAACAAAACAAGGAAAAGATCTTCAAGAAAAACTACTTCCATGGGCAATGGAGATGTATACAGCTGCATCAATAGACCTTACAGAGGAAGATATTATTGCATCTACCCTATTAATTAAGCAACTAACTAAAAACATTCAATAAATTTATTCATCATGAAAACGATACTGATACCCGTTGATTTTTCAGAACCTTCTAACAATGCAGTCAATTATGCCGTAGGCCTTAGTAACAATCAGAATCTTAGCCAGATTATCCTTTTTGCAAATTTTTACATCACGTTATTCGAGCAGATCTATCCATCTGCAGATTTTGTGCAGCTTAATGAGGATGATATCCTTAAACAAAAGGATTTACTACAAGGAAAGCTTGAAAAATTAAAGTCTCAGATACAAAAAAAACTAAACCAAGATATTTCCATTAAAGTTGCTTTAACGGAAGCACCTTTATTACGTGGTATACTTGAAATAATAGAACAGGAAAATCCTGACGCATTGTTTTTAGGTAGCAATAATCATGATGGCGAAATAAGCAATATTGGAAATAGCATGATTGAAATAGCTAAAGTAAGCCCTATACCAGTATTCATCGTTCCACCAAAGGCAACATATGAACCTGTAAAAAATGCGCTTGTTGCCTGCGATTTCAAAACACTAAATCATGTAAGTTTATTACAGCGACTACATAGTATTAAACATTGGCCTCATCCAAAACTCACCTTACTGAATGTTGATCCCGCTAATAAACATTTACTTCCTGAACATCCTGAGTTGGAAATAAAAGGGATGCTAAGCGAAATTCTACAAGGTTATGATTACGAGTTACAATATTCAACTGATAAAGACATATTAAATGGAGTGCTTACTTTTGCCGATCAGCATAAGCAACAAATGATCATTGCATTGCCAGGAGTCCATAGTTTCCTATACAGTTTAACCCACAATAGCATTACAGAGGGCTTATCTACTGATGCAAATAAGCCCGTATTGATTTTAAAATAGTGAAGTTCTTCACAGGATTGGTGGTTCTTCACATATTATTCACACCTCCTTCACACAAAACCCACAAACAGGTACCTTTTTGTGTAGAATGTATGCAGAATGTGTGAACTATGTGAGGATTTGGCATAAGCACAGGTATACTCAATTAAGCAGAATAGCCTTACAATAACTGCATTAATGCCTCTCTAGAAAACCCTTTTAANTCAGCAGTACGCTCATCACGGATTTTCTGAACCCATTTAGCATCNGCAAGTAATGGCCTGCCCACAGCAACTAAATCAAAATCTCCCCTATCCATTCTTCTTAGCAATTCTTCTAATGAACTTGGCTCAGAGCTTTCGCCTTTAAATGCCGCAAGGAATTCGCCTGATAAACCAACAGACCCCACGGTAATGGTTGCTTTTCCGGTAATTTTTTTAGCCCAGCCTGCAAAGTTAAGATCAGAATCTTCAAATTCAGGCTCCCAGAAACGGCGCTGTGAACAGTGAAAAATATCTACTCCGGCATCAACTAAAGGTTGCAGCCATTGTTCCATCTCCTGTGGTGTTTTAGCCATTTGTAAAGTATAATCAGATGGTTTCCATTGTGATAACCTCAGGATTATCGTAAAATCTTCACCTACTTGTCTTCTCACTTCTTTTACTACTTCTACAGCAAATTTAGTACGTTCGTTCAGTGTTTTACCGCCATAACTATCGGTACGGTTATTAGTACCTTCCCAGAAAAACTGATCAATTAAATAACCATGAGCACCATGAAGCTCGACACAATCAAAACCTAATCTTTTAGCATCTGCCGCAGCACTGCCATAGGCTTTAATGGCCGCTTCAATATCATCCTGAGTCATGGCTACACCGTTCGAAAATCCAGGTCTGTTTAGATCAGATGGCCCTTCAAAAGGTGCCGAAGGAACCCATCCTGAATGATGGTTATCCATTATGCCCATATGCCATATTTGCGGTCCCATGCTTCCACCAGAATGGTGAACACTATTGATAACTTCTTTCCATCCTGCTAAAGCTGCATCGCCATAAAAATGTGGAATATTGGCATCATTTGATGATGAAACGCGATCAATAACCGTTCCTTCTGAAAGGATTAGGCCTACTTCTCCGGCTGCCCTTCTTGAATAGTATGCGGCAACATCGGCCGTTGGTACTCCTGCTGGCGAAAATGAACGTGTCATCGGTGCCATCACGATTCTGTTTTTTATATTTAATGATTTCAAACTAAATGGTCTGAACAAAGTTTCTGTACTCATATAATTGTATTTTAATAAATGCTATATTTCTGATTTAATGATATTGCTTAGTGCGGCAAAGGCTTCCTCATTACGCTTGTAATAAGTCCATTGCCCAAGCCTGGTTGATTCCAGCAGTCCTGATTTTTGGAGTATAGATAGGTATTCTGAAACGGTAGACTGGGTTAAACCTGCCTTTTGTTGTATTTGCCCCACACAAACCCCTACCTCATCAAACGCGGCATGCTCTTGCGGCGGAAAGTGTTTTTCCGGCTCTTTAAGCCACTGCAAAATCTGCAGTCGTGTTTTATTTGATAGTGCTTTAAAAATCTCTAACTGATCCATAGCACAAAGATATATCGACTTTTCCCGATATTCCTATTAACTAAAAAAGAATGACATTATGCTGATAACTTCATTTGTTTCATTACAAAGAAGAAACCTATCGAAGCAAGGGTTAATGCAGCTACCGTACCCCACCATAAAGTTTCGAATCCAAATTGGGCAGCAACTCTTGTACCTACCAGAGGAGAAAATATATGAGCTACAGAAAAGGATAGAGCATTAATACCCATGTATGCACCTCTCTTTTTTAATGACGATCTTTGAAGCGTAACCGTTGCCATAAAGGGCATAGCCAGGATCTCTGCCAGGCATATTATAAACATAGAAAGGTAAAGTACCGGAATACCCTTAGCAAGATTCAAAACCAGGAATGATAAGGCACACAATACAGTACCCGCTACAATTACAGTTCGGGCAGTAAATCTCTTTTCGGCAATATGAACTACCAGCATCTCTAGTGAAAACACAACTAGTCCGCTAAAGGCAAGTATTATTCCTATCTCTGCCTCTGTCATTTTGTAAACATTTCTGTAATACAAAGGGAGTGTACTTAACAACTGTAAAAAGCAAATGGCAAAAATGCAGGAAAGTACACTGAAAAGCATAAACGGTACATCCTTATAGGGCGACAAATTGGCTTGGTTTCCCTCTTCTTCTACCACTTCGTCTTTCTTCTTCTCGTTGCCTTTACGATTGCGGAAATAGATGAAAAAAAGTGTGGCCGACAAAAGGGCTGCTATTGCATTGCCATAAAATAAAAACGCGTAAGATATGGCAGCTAAAAAACCGCCTAAGGCAGGGCCAATTGAAAACCCAAGGTTCATAGCCATCCTGTTTAGTGAAAATGACCTGATGATATTATCTGGTTTTGAATAGTAAGCAATAGACACAGAGTTGGCAGGTCTGAATGTTTCAGAAACAAGGCTTAAAGTGAAAACACCTGCAGCAAGCTTAACCACAGTATCTAACTGTGGTAGCAGGAAAAACATAGGCACAGTTAAAATTAAGCTAACCAGCTGAACTTTAAAATGTCCGGCTTTATCGGTAAGCCAGCCACCTAAAAAGTTTCCGGAAACAGCTCCCAGCCCAAAGCAACTTAACACCATACCGGTATCTTCTAAAGAGAAATGAAGGTGATTGATCATGTAAACTCCTAAAAAAGGAATAACCATTGCCCCACTCCTGTTTATAAGCATAACAAGGGCAAGCATCCATGCCGGGGTAGATAACCCGCGGTAAGCATCTAAGTATAATCGTATAAATTCCTTCATTTAATAGCGGGCAAGCGCTTGTTTTAATATATCGTTCATCGTTTCAATCGGTAAATCCTCATTAGGATCTATCAACATTATTTTCATTCTGGCCCTCTTTTCAATAATCAGATCAGGATGATCTATATGCTTGCTTTCTACAATACCTATATAAGGTTTAAGGTATTTTTTATGAATCCATAAATAACAAAACATTTTTCCTTTATAGTAAAAAAATGGCAGTTTATATTTCCATTCAGGGGTAATATTTTCATCAAAGGCCAATAGATAATCTTTTAACGCAAGTAAACAACCCCTTACAGGCTCTTCTTTTTGCAAATAAAAATTGTCAAGTGGAGTAAGCATTTTAGAAAAAGGTAGATATTACAAAGGACGTAAAATTAAATCAGAAATCTTATGTTCAGACATTTTTTCATCATAAACCACTATTTATCAGACAATTATGCAGTTTTAAATAAAAAGAACCGACAAAATTTCCGATTAATAACTAAAAACCAAGATGGCATTTGCTTTGTTTAATTGCTGACATGAACTTCAACAACTTTACTATAAAAGCCCAGGAAGCAATTCAACAGGCTTCTGAAATAGCCCAGGGCAATCAGCAACAGGCTATTGAAACAGCACACCTATTAAAGGGT